>OIGB01000128.1_pt1 | contig 31378 bp, 22 predicted proteins | sample 1582171 | NCBI WGS metagenome assembly OIGB01 (sample SAMN02674607, study PRJEB24791) | human gut metagenome, SKBSTL069 | isolation source: stool | host: Homo sapiens | place: USA
GCGCATTCTACCGGCCTGACGAAAACAAGATGATCAGCATCGGCGGCTCTTTCGGCGGCGGAGAAAACATGGTAAGTGCCGGATTCTCCGTCAAACTCGGACAAGGAACGGGCATAAGCACCTCGAAAGCTGCGATGGCAAACGAAATCCGTGAACTGAAAGAAGAAAACCGGGAAATGAAACAGGAAATAGAAGATTTGAAGCAACAGATGAAAAACTTCATGGCAGGGAAATAAGAATGAAAAGAAAAAGAATGAATCCTCTTTGTTACAGGGTTCATTCTTTTTTATGTACGGTTTATTTTATTACGGTTCTTCGTGCAAGCGGTTAAGAAAAGACGGAAAAAAGTATGAGCAAAACGGAAAAAGCGGTTTTTACAGAATGGTATTAAATACCTGCCTGTCATTCTTGAACGGTCACAAAAAGCGGTCGGGAATAGAATAATAAAAAAGTACGAGGTAGAGTGAAGAATCCGGGCAAAGAATACGGGTGTTAAATACACTTTTTGCGATTATCCTATGCCGGATTCTTACCGCTCCCGTTGGTCGGGTATGGCGTCTCATTGCATTTTAGCGTCGCTACGCTCCTAAAAATACAATTCGCTTGCCATCGCTCCTAATTGCCGCCGCTCAAGAATGACGGCATAGGAGAAATGCGTTTTTCAATAGTATTAAATTACTTGTTGCCTAAAAAGCAAAGTATAGAGAACGTAAGCCGTCCCCGAATACGGGGACGGTGTCGGCAAAGCCGACGAAAGGGACAAGTGTGAGCAGAAACGGAAGAAATTTTCCTTGTGTTATACATTTCTCCTATGACGACACTATCAAATGACGGATCGGGAGATTCTTTCGGTGAAGGATCGGGCGATCATGGCGGCGGTTCTGAAACATTTATGACAAAATAAAACTCTCTCTTATGACGGAGAGAGTTTTTGATTTTCTGTTTATAATTCCGAAAAAATAGGCAGATATTCCATGCAGACCCAGCAGAGAAAAGCATTGACGAACATCGTGATGAGCGACAGTTTGAGTCCTTCTTTCATTTGTATGCCCGCGTCAAGACCGAAACCGACGGGAATGGCTCTTGTGGTGACGGGAAGAATGTAGGCGCACGAGCAGGAGGCCATCGCACCGAAAATGTAAGGAATGGGGTTGATGGAAACGGCACTGCATATGGAAATAATCATGGGAATCCCGATGGAAGCGCCGCCCGTATTGCTTGACATTTCCGACATGAAACAGGTGAATGCGCAAAAGATGAACATGGTCATAAATCCGCCGTTGAGATGAAGTGCCGTCAAGATGTGAGCCATTTCTTCCACCGCTCCGGTTTCCGTAATGAGTTTTCCCAGAGCAAGACCGGAGGAAGCCATAATCATAATGCCCCACATGGCGTGGCTTTCTGCAAACTTCCAGGTAAGGAGCACTTCTTTTTTCTCATCTTTCAGGACAAACATGAGCATGCCCATGATGAGGAAAACATAAGCAGGTTTCAATCCCGGCAGCATATCCGCATAGAGGGGACGGAGAAAAGCGAGAATGATGGCGATGACAAATATCCAAAAGCACAAATGCTCTCCTTTTCTCACGGGACCTAAGGCCCGGTACATTTTTATAAATTCTTCTTTTGTGCCGTGAAGACTGTGGACGGAAGAATTCATATACCAGAGAAATAAAAGATTGACGATGAAAATGACGATGAGGATAGGAAGAAAGCGGGAAATCCATTCGACGTACATAAATTCTTTTCCCGTAATCTGTTCAAGATAAGAAATGCCGACCAGATTGGCGGGACTTCCGATAGGCGACCCGAAGCCGCCGATGCCGCTTCCCCAGCCGATCGCCAAAAGAATGGGAACGGCGAGTTTGCTGTGGAGGATATCTTTTTCTCCTACAAATCGGAGCATGCCGACCGCGATAGGACAGAATATGGTCGCCACCACCGTATTGGGAAGAAAAGCGGAGAGGACGACGGATGCGCCGAACCAGACGAGTATCTGCTGTTTCATGGACGTACCGATAAGACAAAGCGTGCGGAGAGAAATCCGCTTATCCAGTCCCGTTGTCGTCCAGGCCATGCAAATCAAATCGCTTCCTAAAAGAAGAATAACGATGTCGGTGAAATACAGGGCGATCACATGAGGATTGGGCACCATATTGAAAACGGCGTTCACCGCAATGGGAAGAAGAGAGGTGACGGCGATGTGGACGGGGCGGAAAATCCACCACAGCGCCATCCATACGCCGGTAGCAATAGCAAAGGCACCGTGCGTTCCCAGGACAGGCATGAATAAAAGGCCGGCAAGAAAAAATCCGGCAGGACCGGAAAGTAATTTTAAGTTCTGTTTGCCCATGACGAGCCCTCTTTTCTCTGATTTTGTGCATTTCTTTCTGTATCTATTATAAGAAAAGAAAGTATCATTGAAAAACTGTAAAAAATTGTTTAATATACAAATATAAATTGTATTTAAAAATAAAAACGGAGGAATGCCTTATGAATTTCACGAGCCTCGACTATTTCATTGCTCTTGTGCAGGAAAAAAGCTATACAAAAGCGGCACAGCGGCTGCATGTGACACAGCAGACACTTTCCGCCCATATCGCGGCACTGGAAAAAGAAATGAACTGCAAACTGGTGATCCGCCAGATACCCCTTGATTTTACATGGGCGGGCCGTGTATTTTACCGTCATGCCCTTTCGCTCCGTACGGGAAAGGATACGATGGAAAAGGAAATTGCTGATGCCGCCGGCGATGAAACGGGCATTTTCCGGCTCGGGATTTCGCCGAACAGAGGACACATGATACTGCCGGATATATTGTCCCTATATGCCAAGACATATCCGGGGATTCATGTGGAGCTTACTGAAGAAGTGAACCGGGTATTGATGAAAAAATTGCTTGACGGCGATATAGATCTGACGATTGCTTATTTCAAAGAAGATGTGCCGGGGGTGACACAGGAATTTTTTTACAAAGAAGAAATTGTTCTTTTACTGCCCAAGGTGCTATGGGCGGCACGGGGAAATGAGGAAATAGAGAAACGGTTGGAAAGCCGCAGCGAAGGCTGTCTGGCGCCGCTCGGAGATTTTCCTTTTTTGCTGACCGGAAGCGGCACCGTTCCCGGTCGGATGGCAAGACGTCTTTTTGCGGAAGCCGACATCAATCCGCCGGTCATTGTTTCTTCCGACAATTTGGAACTCTTGATTGAACTTTGTGTGAAGGGGACGGGGGCCTTGTTCTGTCCGGAAAAGCAGGTGCTGAAAAATGTGGGTCCCGAGGATTTAAAAAAAATATATATTATTCACTTGAAAGATGCATACCGGACGATTTCATTCGGCTACCGCAAAGATCTGCGGACGTGGAAACCGTTGTCGAATTTTATTGCGCTTGCACAAGAAGAACGCCGCCGTATAGAGGAAAGCCGTATCGGGAAATAACGGGGATCATGGGGCATGCGAAGAGAAACGGAAAATTTATTTTCAAAAAGACTTGCAATTTTTTCTGGGTGTGATAAAATAAAAACAACAGAAATGACTGATAGTCATAAGATTAAAAGTTATTTTTGTTACCTCTTCTCAGCTAATGTTCCCCGACAGAAGCTGAATTCTGATAATTGTGTCGTGGAGAAAGATACCCCATCGGACTCCACGGCACAACCCCTCTCAACAATCAAATCGTAATGATGAATATATAAAAAAGTGGTGTCTTGGGAAAAGGCACTTATTTTTTTGCATTGAAAAAGTATCTGCCTTGTACGGACAGATACCTTTTTTATTACCACGTATTTTTTCTCCAGAAAGAGGGAAAACAGATGAAGAGAAGTGTAAAGGACTCAAGACGTCCCATGAGCATGGAAATACAGGCAATGATTTTCGTTCCAGCGGGAAGATTTGTCAAACCGGGAAAATTTCCGAGTTGTGCGGGCATGATACCCGTATTACTCATGGTCATCATAGAAAGTCCGAGGGAGCCGGGGATATCAAGACCGGTAAATGTCATGAGCAGAGCCCATAGAAAAATAAAACCCAGATAGATAAAGAAAAAATAAAAGATATGAAGAAGTTCATTGGTATGAAAGGTTTCTTTCCCCATACGGACTTGAAAAATTTCATTGGGGTGAAGTTTTTGACGGAGCAGCACATAAAGAGATTTTACCAGAAGGATCAGACGATATACTTTAAGTCCTCCTGCGGTCGAACCTCCACAGCCGCCGGTCAAAAGGAGAATGACAAGGATACATTGGGAAAATGCAGGCCAGGCAGAATAATCGGAAGAAGAAAATCCCGTTGTGGAGGATGTAGAACCTGCATAGAAAAAGGCTTCCGTCAGGGAGTCGGGAAGGGGAAGGATCCCTGCGGTGCAGAGATTTGCCGCAATCAGAAGACCGCTGATACCGACAAGGCCGAGATATACTTTAAATTCCGTATCCTTTAAAATGACGGAAAATCCTCTTTGCCAGGCGGCAACATAAAGACCGAAATTGGCACTGGAAATCACGATGAAAAAGAAAACCGTCATTTTGAGGAGCGGACTGTCATACGCACCGATGCTTTCATTTAAAGGAGAAAAACCGCCTGTTGCAATGGAAGAAAGTCCGTGGTTGAGTGCATCAAAAAAATCCATTCCCAATATCACATAAGTAAGCGTGGCAATAGCAGTAAAAAGAGAGTATACGACAAAAAGGGCTTTTGCCATTTCTTTAATCCTTGGGACTGCCCGGGAAGAAGAAATATTGGTACTCTCGATATGCATCATACGGGCGCTTCCTTTGCCGAACTGTGGGAAAAGTGCCGTGAAAATCACGATGATGCCCAGACCGCCGATCCAGTGGGTGAGAGAACGGAAAAGGAGCAGACTTTTCGGAACTGTCCGTAAATCTGAAAAAACGGTCGCTCCCGTTCCCGTAATCCCGGAAATACTTTCCAGCAGCCCGTCCAAAGGGGAGAGCAGTCCGCTGAATAGATAGGGAAGAACATAAAGAAGAGAAACGGAAAGCCATGTGAGGGAAATCACGGCGATGCATTCTCTTCCGTTCAAATCCTGCACAAAAGGCGATCCTTTTTTATGGGCAACAAAAGCAAGAAAAAAGCAGACCACCAAGGTAGTGCCAAAGGGGAGAAAGGATTCTCCATAAAAAACAGCGGTCATGGCGGGGAAAAGAAGAACAAGACCTGCCCCGAGAAAAAGACGGGAGAGGATGGTATAAACGATAGCGGGATTCATGATTCACTTTGTCCTTTGAAATAAGAAAGTACCTTTGCAGAATTATCAGTGCTTGTGATGATGATGACCCGGTCGCCCGCTTCCAGTACGGACGAACCGTTAGGAATAAACGTTTCCCCATCACGCACGTAAGCGCAAATGAGGCCCTCTTTCGGAACGCCCGCTTTCATAAGCGCAACGCCTGTTACGGGGGCATCGGCGGGCAGGATAATTTCCGCCGCCTGTATTTTTGCCGATTCCAAAAGCGAGACGGAAACGACATTCTGCCGCCTTATATAACTTAAAACTTCTCCGGCGGCGATCAGACGCACCGAAAGAGCGATGTCGACACCCACACGGGTCATTAAATCGACATATTCGGGACGAACCACACGGACGATACTTTTTTTTGTGCCTAAATGTTTCGAAAGAAGAGCAATCAATAAATTGAGCTGTTCATCTTTCGTGGTGCAAATCACCGCATCCGCTTCGGAAACGCCCTCCTGTTTCAGCAGTTCTATATCCGTTCCTTCTCCGCAAAGAACGATACCGTTTTCCAGCTGGGGAGCGAGCGCTTCGCAACGTTCGGGATTCTTATCAATGATTTTCAGCGAAACCCCTTCTTTTTCCAAAAGAGGAGCGAGTGCCTGTCCCGTTCTGCCTGCCCCGATAATCAGCGCTCTCTCCACTTTCCGTGTATCGCTGGGGGCGAAATCCTGGCTGAATTTTTCGATAGCTTCCGGCGTGCCGACAAAGTAAACTCTGTCAAAGGCAAGGAAACAATCATCGCCGTGGGGAATCATCATCCGGTGATCTCTGAAAATCATAGCGACCAGAATGGAACCGGGGAGCGTTAAATCCTTTAACGGTTTGTGGAGATACGGAGAATCCCGGTGGAGCCGCGTTTCATAAAGACGAACCCGGCCGTTGGCGAAATCTTCCACATTGAGAGCCGCCGGCGTCATCAGAATCCGGCAGATTTCTTCCGCCGTCAGAACTTCGGGGCTCAAAACAAGATCAATACTGAAATTTTCGCGGATATAACCGGCGGAATTTCGTAAAAATTTAGGGTCCCGCAAACGGGCGATCGTGTGAGGGATTCCGTTTTTCTTGGCGAGCATGCAGGCAAGGATATTGATTTCATCCACTTCGGCAACAGCGACGAGAACGGAAGCGTTTTCTATATCCGGATCTTTGGTGAAATCGGGATCGGTTCCGTCGGCATGAATCGTAAGCACATCCAAAGAATGACGTATTTCCTCAAGCTTTGTCTTATCCGAATCGACGACAACGACATCATTCTGTTCATTTGCGAGAATTTCCGCAATGGTGTAACCGAGCTGGCCGGCACCTAAAATGACTATGCGCATAAAAGCCTCCTTGGAAATTATGCATAAATATATACTATTTTACCATAAGCTATACAGAAAAACGGAAATGGAAACGAAGATGTAAAGGGAAGTCTTATTGAAGAAAATGATATAATAAAAGAAAAATGACAAGTAAAATGAAAATGGCAGATAAAAATGAAAAGACGGGAGGAAATGATGAGCGCCGCAGATACACAATATCTCACAATTATAAAAAATATTCTTGACCACGGAGCGGTGGGGGAAAACAGAACGGGCATGCCCGCTTATAAATTGCCCCACCAAATCATGCAATTTGATTTGGAAAAAGAATTTCCCATATTGACGACGAAATTTGTCGCATTCAAGACGTCGGTGAAAGAAATTTTATGGATCTGGCAAAAACAGTCCAATGACGTACGGCTTCTCCAGCAATGGAACTGCCACGTCTGGGACGAATGGATGAAAGAAGACGGAACGATTGGGAAAGCCTACGGCTACCAGCTCGGGAAATATCACCAGGTGGATACGCTTTTGGAAACGCTGAAAAAAGATCCCCAAAGCCGCCGCATGGTGGTCGATTTATGGAACGTGAAAGATTTGCCCGATATGGCACTCTATCCCTGTGCGTTTCTCACCATGTGGGACGTATCGGAAGAAGGGCGCCTGAACTGCATGCTCGTCCAGCGATCGGGCGATATGGGACTCGGCGTGCCGTTCAATATGGCCCAATATGCCGCGCTCATTCACATGATCGCCCAAGTGAGCGGACTGCGTCCCGGACTTTTCACCCACGTTATCAATAATGCCCACGTATACAAAAACCATGTGGAAGCCATGAAAATCCAACTCTCCCGTGAAAAAGAAGCTTACGAAGCACCGGCGCTGAAACTGAACCGGGATATCAAAAATTTCTATGATTTCAAACCTGAGGATATCGTACTGGAAAATTACAAACACCATGAAAAAATTCCGATGGAGGTGTCCGTATGAGCCTGTCCATCATTGTAGCGAGAGCGTCAAACGGTGTCATCGGTGATAAAAATGCACTGATCTGGCATCTCTCCGACGATCTGAAAATGTTTAAGGCCCGCACAACGGGACACCCTGTCATTATGGGAAGAAAAACCTTTGAAAGCCTCCCGAAAATGCTCCCCGGACGCACCCACTATGTACTGACGGGAAATAGAGAGTACAAAGCGCCTGAAGAAGTTAAAGTGTTTCACACGGTCAAAGACCTGTTGGAAGCACTTCCTGAAGGAGAAAATTTCGTCATCGGCGGCGGAAAAATTTATAAAGAACTGCTCCCCTATACAGATACAATGTATATCACGGAAATAGAAAAAGCCTACGACGGCGATACCCGCTTCCCCGGCTTCGACAAAGAAGAATGGGAAATGACGGAAGAAATAAAAGGAGAGGGCGACATTCCCCACCGCTTCCTTACCTACAAAAAAATAAAGAGGTCATAAAATAGACAATATTCTATAGCAGAAGACGATTTAAAAGCGAAGAAGGAATGTACAAAGCATGCAAAAGATAGCGGGAAGAGCAAATAACATAGTAAAAGGGAATTAAACTTATGACCCCTAAGGAAAAGTTGGCGTTTATTTCAGAAGGACAGCATAAGATTTTAGACGGATGACTTTTGTCGCCTATGCTTGACAACTCTACAGAAAGACACGGAAAATATTTCTTTCTTCCCTTGACTATAAGGATAAATATCGTTACAATACAATGCATAAGAAAAGCTTTGACGAAGACGATCGGTTTTGAACCCGGCACAGAGAGCCTCTGTATGGTGGAATGAGGAGCGGGAGAAGCGGATGAATCACTTCCGAGCTGCGGAGAGGAAAGGCTTCGCCGGGACACCGTTATTTGTACCGAGTGGCTTTATGTCATGAGGGTGGTACCACGGGATATAATCTCGCCCCTTGCCGGGCGGGATTTTTTTGTTTTATGAAATGCAGGAGGAACAGGAATGGATTACAGCAAAACATTGCATTTGCCGCAGACGGAATTTCCGATGCGGGGAAATCTGCCGCAAAAGGAACCGGAATTTGTCGAATTATGGCAAAACCGCAATCTGTATAAAGAAAGAATTGCAAAGAGAGAAAATGAAGGGGCGAAAAAGTTCGTTCTTCATGACGGGCCGCCTTATGCAAACGGGAAGATTCATATCGGTCATGCTTTGAATAAGACGCTGAAGGATATCATTGTCCGTTACCGCCATATGGCAGGGTATAAGGTCAATTATGTACCCGGCTGGGATACCCACGGACTGCCGATCGAGTATGCGGTGCTGAAAGATTCGGGAGAGGACCGGGCCAATATGACGGCGCTGGAACTCCGCCGCAAGTGCCTTGCGTATGCGAAGAAATGGATTGAAATCCAGAAAACCGATTTTATCCGCATGGGCGTTGTCGGCGATTTTGAAAACCGCTATGTCACTTTCGATCCCCATTTGGAAGCACGGCAGATTGAAGTTTTCGGTGAAATGGCCAATAAGGGCTATATTTACAAGGGCAAGAAAGCGGTTTACTGGTGTCCACACTGTGAAACGGCGCTGGCAGAAGCGGAAATCGAATATAAGGACAGAAAATCTCCGTCCATTTATGTAAAATTCCCTGCTCTGGATATTAAAAATCTCGGGCCTGAAGGGGTCGATCCGTCGAAACTTTTTGCGGTCATCTGGACGACTACGCCTTGGACCATTCCGGCAAACCTGTATATTTCCGTCAATCCGAAATTCACTTATGTATGGGTGCATAATCTTGATGCCGACGAATATTATCTCATGAATAAGGAGCTTGCTCCGGCGGCTATGGCGGACTGCAAGATTGAAAATTACGAATTTGCCGGCCGTGAAATGACGGGCGAAGAATGGGATATGGCGACATTCAGACATCCTTGGGAATTCTATCACCGCACGGTATACGTGCTTGAAGGAAGCCACGTCACGCTTGATGCAGGTACAGGCTGCGTTCATACCGCTCCCGGCCACGGTGTCGATGACTTTGAAGTTTACAAGAAATATGAAAATGCAGGTAAGTTGAAGCAGGAGGTCATTTGTCCTGTCGATGATAAAGGCTGCATGACAAAAGAAGCGGGCGAATTTATCGAAGGAAAAACGACTTGGGAAGCGGAAGGACCTTGTATTTCCGAGCTGGCTCATGCCGGTATGCTTCTCGGAAAGAAGTCCATTCATCACCAGTACGCTCACTGCTGGCGTTGTAAGAACCCCGTCATTTACAGAGCGACAGAGCAGTGGTTTGCCTCTATCAATGATTTCCGTGAAAAAGCATTGGAAGCGGTAGACAATACAACGTTCATTCCCTCTTGGGGCCATGACCGTCTTTACAATATGGTCCGTGACCGTCAGGATTGGTGTATTTCCCGCCAGCGTTCCTGGGGCGTGCCGATTCCCGCTTTCTACTGTGATGATTGCGGAAAATATGTAATTACCCCCGAAACTATCGGAAAAGTGAAGGATGTTGTGGAAAAAGAAGGCTCCGATGCATGGTGGAGTTATCCGGCGGAAAAACTTCTGCCCGAAAATTTCAAATGCCCTCATTGCGGCGGTACGCATTTCCACAAGGAAACGGACATCATGGACGTATGGTTCGATTCGGGATCGACATGGAACGGCGTCTTGAAAGATCCGCATGAAAATTGGAAAAAAGACGGAGCGGAGTATCCGTGCGACCTCTATCTGGAAGGCTCCGACCAGCACCGCGGCTGGTTCCAGAGTTCACTTCTCACCAGTGTGGCCGTCAACGGCAAAGCGCCCTACAAAGCAGTACTCACCCACGGATTTACCATGGACGGCGAGGGCCGTAAAATGTCCAAGTCGGTGGGCAATGTAGTGGCACCGCAGGATATTATCGATAAATACGGCGCCGACGTCATGCGTCTTTGGATTTCCTCCGTCGACTATCAGGGCGACGTCCGTCTGTCCGATAAAATCGTGAAATCCATGAGCGATGTATACAGGAAAATCAGAAATACCTTCCGTTATCTTTTGGGCAATCTCTACGATTTCGATCCGGCAAAAGACAGTGTGGCTTATGAAGATATGGAAGAATTGGATAAATGGGCATTGCTCCGTATGGAACAGGTGAAACGAACCGTTCTCAAGGCTTATGAAAACTATGAATTCCACGTCATGTATCATGCGGTTCATAATTTCTGCACCGTCGACCTGTCCTCGGTATATCTGGATATTCTGAAAGACCGTCTTTATACGGAAAAAGACGATTCCCGCCTGCGGAGAAGCGCCCAGACGGCGATGTATGAAATCCTGCTCACCCTTGTGAAGCTCGTCGCTCCCGTCATCTGCTTTACCGCCGAAGAAGTCTGGCAGGCCCTGCCCGTCCGTGACGAAAAGGAATGGTCCGTTCACATGATGGACATGCCGGAAGAAAATGACCGTTATCTGGACAAAGAACTGGATGAAAAGTGGAAAAAACGTCTTGCTTTGAGAAGTGTCGTTACCAAAGCGCTTGAAGAATCAAGACAGGCAAAAATCATCGGTCATCCTCTGGATGCGGAAGTTACTGTCTATGCGGAAGGAGAAAATCTTGCCGTTCTGAAAGACATGGAAAAAGAACTGGCCGACTTCTGCCTGGTTTCCCAGACAAAAGTTACGGAAGGACTTGGAAACGCACCTGAAAATGCGGTTTCCTCCGAAGACGGAGCCGTCAAAGTTTCCATTGCCGTCTGCACCCTCGAAAAGTGCGAACGCTGCTGGAAACGGACTCCCGATGTAGGACACGACCCCGCTCATGAACATGTCTGCGGCCGTTGCAGCCTTGTTTTGACCGAAATGGGAGAATAAAGAAATAAAAAAAGCATCGCCTGTGAAAAGCAGACGGTGCTTTTATTTTTGTTTCGATGATACATAAAAGATAAAAATACGGTCAAGCAGGACCACCGAAAACGTAAGAAGTAACCAAAGGGATAGAAAGATACGCCACGGTTTCATAAGACCTCCTTTCCCGGCACCGGAAAACACGAGCGGGATATTAAAAAACAACAGATAATGGTATACTGAAATTATATATGAAAACAGGAAAAATTCCTATGTGAACCAAGAGAGGAGCCGTAAATGAGAAAACTTTTATTTCTACTCTGTTCATTTTGTATGATTCTTGTGTCGGGATGCGTAAAAATTGATTCCGACATCAAAGTAAATTCCGACTTCAGCGGAAAATGGCAGGCTGTCGTACAGTCCCAGGTAGGACCGCTCAGCCGCGGCGATGTGGAGCAGGAAATCAGGAAAACCGGACTCACCGGGTATACCGTATATCCCATCAACAATGAAGGAAAAGTGATTAAAGACAAAGAAGCAAAAGGCGCTTTCCCGAACTGGCAGATTGAAGCAGATTTCAAAAACAGTCAGGAACTGGCAAAACTCGGCCATGCTCTCGGAACGGTCGGCGGACGGGATATACGGGACGTCATTACGCCTCTTCCCGACAATGACAAAGTCTATAAATTCAGCTTGGGACGGTCACCGGGCATTACAAAAATTACCTTGGATGCCGATATTTCCAAGGACACCATCGGCGGCGGCACTCTGGAAGGAAATACGGTGACCTATCAGGAAGGACAGGAAATTTATTTCCAGTTCACCAAAAAAACACCGGTTCTTGCTTATATCGGATACTTCATCGGCTTTGCGGTGCTTGCAGGCGGTAGCTGGTATCTCTATAAAAGAACAAAAAAACAGGGCGAAGATATAGCGGCATAACAGGAATGACAAGAAACGGCTCTCATGACAGGGAGCCGTTTTTTTTGCGGAAAATTATTCGTCCAAAGTAAATTTCCAGGCACAGAAAGTATAGGGAGAAGAAACTTCGGGCGGACAAGAAAGGCACTCCGTCCTGATCCGAGAATCGATGGCGGAAGCAAAACGGGCATACTCTACAAGCCCGGCACTCCGGCAGGGATAATCGGGTAAATTTTTCCTCCGCCGCGCCGACTGGACACGGCAGTCATCCATTTGGAAAATCAAAGCACCTTTCTCCCAACGGGACGACTGGACATTGATACGGCTGTACATACGAAACCCGAGTGCTTGTTCAAGTCCTTCGAGACCGGGATGTTCGCCCAAATGAAGAAGCTTTTTCACGCAATGCGCCTCAAAAGGAGAAAAACGGGTCCACGTGGAATCATTACACCGTTTCGCATCATTCATGCCGTATGCAAATTCCACGCTCTGAAACCAAATACCGTCCTGGGCCAGCCAATTTTTAGCCACCGCATCCAAAAGAGATAACTTCTTTTCCCGGGGAAGGCGGCCGATGAAATCGGGAATCCCGTCATGTTCCCGGAAAGAAAGCACCTCCGACAAACGGCGGACAAAAATTTTCCTCGTCTTCTCCCACGTGGCATCCATGACTTCCAAAGCCTTCTCAAACCCGAGTTGATGCTCCACCTCACGGAACCAAAGCGTATGATGTACCGCCGTGCGGTGTACCATATCGACAATCAGTGCAGAAAGCCCGTCCTCGTCCATATCCCGTATCGTAAATGTTTTCATAAGAGACTCCTTTAAAACATACTCATCTTTTCTTTATTATGGACCGAAAGAAAAGAAATATCCACAGGAAAGGAACGAATCCGGCTTTTCGGACGGGAAAAATCAAAAAATATAAGAGAGCCAAACCGGAAAATAAAGAAATGACGGACATAAAAAATCCGTTCCCGTTATTTGCTTGTGAAAGGAAAGAACATGAACCGCAAGCCATCCCCACATGACGGGAAGTAAGGAAAGAATAGGAAATGCAAGCTGTCCCTACGTGATGGGAAATAAGGAAAGAATGAAACCCGTAAGCCGTCCCCGGACACGGGGAAGGTGGCGGCGTCAGCCGTCGGAAGGGGCAAGTGTGAGCAGATACGTAAGAAAATTTCTTACAAAACGGCAGTAAATACCTGCCTGTCATTCTTGAACGATGGTAAAAACCGCTATGACCGTAATGTAATAAAAGGAAATCGACTCAGAGTGAAGAATCTAGGCAGAGGTTGAAAGATTTAAATATTCTGACCTGTGTACGCAAGCATGCCCCTATCGCCTCGCAAGGCTCGGCACTTTCAGCCAAAGGCAAAGCGTCTCATTGTGTTTTCGCGTCGCTATGCTCCTAAAAACACAATTCGCTTGCCTCCGAAGTCGGGGACAGCTGACACTAAGGAAGAAAGAAATTATAGTTTTTATTATTTAAACACGCTTTTGACGATATCCGCTGCCGGATTCTTCGCTGCTCATAATAACCTGTTTTTTATAATTCATTTCTTTATGTATGCTTGCCACCGCTCTAGAATGACGGCAGAAGTGAATTGCGTTTCGGCAAATGGTAGTAGCTGCTTGTCTTGTTATTTTTGGATAAGGTGAAGATTTGGAAAAAGGGAGCGGCATTCCTATTGTTTTTATATGTTTATCTATCTCTTTTTTGCATGCATGAGGGCGTATATTCAAATATTTCATAATACATCGACAGACTTGAATGTTTCGATTTCATTTGGTATACTAAATGCATCAAATTTGAATGAATGAGGGACTACTGTGTGAATATATGACAGGTTATTTCCTTCATAATAAAGATTTGTATACATTCTTTCGGACTACCGATAAATCGTAAAAACTCCGACGGAATGCCTTTCATCTTCCGGTGAAAGACTCAGGGCGCTGTCCCTGCATCAGATTCCTTATTTTTTTGAAAGGCGGTTTATTTTATGGTCAACGCAAATCTTCAGAAACAGTACGGTCTTTTTATTGATGGCGAGTTTGTTCCCGCATCTGACGGCGGAACGTTTGAGGCACATAATCCTGCCAACGGCGAGGTTTTGGCTGCTTGTGCAGAAGCAACTAAGGAAGACGTGGATAAGGCAGTAGCGGCAGCCCGCCGTGCATTGGCTTCCTGGCGTCATACTTCTCCGATCGAAAGACAGAATTATCTTTTGAAAATTGCCGATATTATCGACGAGAATGCAGAGCATCTCGCTTTGGTGGAAACTTTGGACAACGGGAAACCGATTCGTGAAACGAGTGCGGTAGATATCCCGATGGGATCCGATCATTTCCGTTATTTTGCCGGCTGTATCCGTGCCCAGGAAGGGACGGCAACAATGCTTGATGACAATACGTTATCTCTTGTTATCCATGAACCGATCGGCGTTGTCGGACAGGTCATTCCCTGGAACTTCCCGTTCCTCATGGCGGCTTGGAAATTAGCTCCTGCTCTTGCTGCAGGGGATACGATTGTTATCAAACCGTCATCTCATACATCACTGTCCATTCTCGAGTTCGTTAGATTGATTGCCGATGTGCTTCCGAAGGGCGTTTTGAATGTCATTACCGGGGCAGGTTCGAAATCAGGACAGTGGATTCTCGATCATCCGGATATCGACAAGCTGGCATTCACCGGTTCTACGGAAGTCGGTGCCAATGTATACAGAGCGGCGGCTGACAAATTGATCCCCGTAACACTCGAACTTGGCGGCAAGTCGGCGAATATGATTTTTGACGACTGTGATATTGATCAGGCGGTAGAGGGAGTGGCTACAGGCATTCTCTTTAATCAGGGACAGGTGTGCTGTGCCGGTTCCCGCGTATTTGTTCAGGAAGGTATTTTTGATGAATTTCTGGCCAAATTGAAAGCTACTTTTGAAGCGGTCAAAGTAGGCGATCCGACAGATCCGCAGACCCAGCTGGGGGCACAGATTTACAAGAAACAGCAGGAAAAGGTTTTGAATTATATCAAGATCGGTCTGGAAGAAGGGGCGACGCTTGTAACCGGCGGTGAAAGATATACGGATAACGGCTGCGACAAAGGATTTTTCTTGAAACCGACCATTATGATTGCCAAGAGTAATGCGGCCCGTGTTTGCCAGGAGGAAATATTCGGACCGGTCATGGTTGTGCAGAAGTTCAAAACGGTTGATGAAGTTATCGAACTGGCCAATGACAGCGTATACGGTCTTGGCGGCGGTGTATTCACAAGCAATCTGAATACGGCGATGAAAGTAGGCCGTAGTGTAGCGACCGGCAGAGTTTGGGTGAATACCTACAATGCCATTCCCGCAGGTGCTCCGTTCGGCGGCTACAAGCAGTCCGGCATTGGTCGTGAAACACACAAGGTCATGCTGGAACATTACAGCCAGGTAAAAAATATCATGGTTAATTTGAAAGAGGGAACAACCGGACTTTATAACGTAAAGTAATCGGAAAGGTCAGTTTCCGGAAATAAGAAACCGCCACTCAAAAGACAGGGTGGCGGTTTTCTTATATAAAAATAAAAACTATGAATTTTTTTTCCTTAATTGTATGCGGTCCCCGTCTTCGGAGACAAGCGAATTGTGTTTTTAGGAGCACAGCGACGCGAAAACACAATGAGACGCTTTGCCTTTGGCTGAAAGTGCCGAGCAAAGCGAGGCGAAAGGGGCATGTGTGCGTACACAGGTCAGAATCATTTAAATCTTGTATCCTTTGCCGGATTCTTCACTCAGCGGCAATTCTATTTATTCCGTTACGGTCAAATCAGCTTTTTACGACTGTTCAAGAATGACAGGCAGGTATTTACTACCATTCTGTAAGAAACTTTCTTCCCTGTCTGCTCCAACTTGCCCCTTCCGTCAACCTGTCGGTTGACACCTTCCCCGTGTCCGGGGACGGCTTGAGATTTGCATACTTTCCTTATTTTTCGATAATAGGGTCGGCTTACACTTCTTATACTTTCCATTTTAGACAAAAGTTATTTACTGTTTCTTGAAGATTTAATTCACTCCTGCCGTCATTCTTGAGCGGTGGGAGTATGCGAATCAGCAGAACGGAACCACAGTGTGATGAGTGATAGCGAAGAATCCGGCAGCAGATACAGGAAATCACATTTAATACCTGTATCTTTTGCCAGATTCTTCACTTCGTTCAAGAATGACAGGCAGGTATTTAATACTGTTCTGTAAAAAAACGCTATTTACGTTTTTGCTCCAACTTGCCCCTTTCGTCAACCTGACGGTTGACACCGCCCCCGTTGGTCGGGTATGGCGTTTCACTCACTTTTGCAGCGTCGCTCCGCTTCTCGAAAAGTGGTTCGCTTGCTTCCCGACATGCGGGGATGGCTTTCGGAATGGCGGTTTTTGTTTTTGTGATGGTCAAGATGTCTTTTTTGTGTGAGTGATTTCCTTGTTTTTTAGTTTGCGCATGCCAAAAGAGCAGTGAAGTAGTTACGTACTTCTTTCTGCTCTTTTGGTTTCGTTTATTTCTCTTGTCTGAATTATACTTTTCTGTAGACTTTCACGATTTCTCCCATGTATACGCTGTGATTATCATCGGCGTGACTGCCGCTGTTGTGTTTCATGTAGATTTCTTTGTTGGTATAGTGGTCTTCCGTCAGTTCGGCAGTGTAAATTTTTTTGCAGACAAAGACGAGATCCGCTTCTTCTATGGCGGCGGCGCCGTCCAAATCTACGGGGTGCAGACCGGAATTTTTGTATTTGTCCTCGTCCCGCCCGGAGTGACGGCCCATGTAGCTCATCTGCGGCTTATAGTCTTCGGAAAGACAGGACAGGGTGAAATAGTCCTGACTGTCCAAGAATGTTTTGGTGAAACGGCTCTGCCGGATATAGACGGTGGCGATTTTTTTCCTCCATATCTGACCGAATGTGCCCCATGTGACAAGGAGCGTATTGCACTTTTCTTTTTTCCCTGCTGTGACGAGAATGTATTTGCTCCAGTCGGTAAAAGGATTGAAGCCCGATTCTTCAGGGGCGATTTCTGTGAATTTCATCATATCCTCCTCTTGATATATTAATATTTCATATATTGTATTATAACAAATATTGGAATAAAGAGGAGAAAAAACGGGAAAATACATGATGAAAAGGGGGAAATACTTGACTTGTCGTCTGGTGAGGTTATACCATGAAACGGTAAAAATATTTGCTTTTAAGTTTTGAAACAGGAGGTGAAAGCTGTGGCAGGGAATGAAAATTGGAAACGGATTGCCTATCTGATGTGCGGTATCCAAGTGGGAGCGGGTATTGCGATGATTGGTGTCATGGCTTTTCTTCCGCTGTTTTTAGGGGAAATAGGAGTACATAATCCGGGCGAAGCGGCTTTTTGGGCGGGACTGATATCGGGAGTGACGCCTTTTATGATTGCTTTGAGTGCGCCTTTTTGGTCTATCCAGGCATCCCGCAGGGGACCGAAATTGATTTTGTCCGTCGTTTTGCTTTCCGTGGTCATAACCGCTTTTCTTTGCGCCGTTTCCACATCCCCTTGGGAAATTCTCATTCTCCGTACGGTGCAGGGATTGGCGGGCGGATTCGTACCGATCGGTCTTTCCGTGGTGACGATGGTGACGCCGGAAGAGGAAATATCCCGGTTTCTCGGCTATTTCCAGGCGGCGATGGTGATGGGAATCATGTTCGGCCCTTTGGCGGGCGGACTTGTGGCGGATACGTTCGGCTATCGCATGCCTTTCGTTTTTTTCGGAATTTTGGCTATACTTTGTCTTATCAGTCTTTATGTATGGATGCCGGATATAAAAGAAGAAAAGACGGAAACAAAGACGTCAACGTGGAAAGAATTGAAATATTTCTCTAAAATTCCGCTGATCCGTATCATGGTGGGCATGCAGTTTCTTTGTAATTTCGGAATCACTGGGATCGGCCCGATACTTCCGTTGTATATCAAAGAAATGATGGGCGGAGATGCACAGCTGATTGCAACGACGGTGGGAATTATTATTTTTCTGGCAGGCGGTGTCAGCGCCTCCTGTTCCCTTTCCGTGGGAAATGTGACAGCCCGTATCCCCATGAAAAAAGTACTGATCACATCGACCTTTTTTGCAGGAATTACTTTCATTATGCAGTATCTCATGCCGAATATTTGGGGGCTGGGATTTTTCAGAGCGGCGACGGGATTCGGCATGGGATTTATTATGCCTGTTGCCAACACCTATATTGCCGAAGCCGTGCCGGCAGAAAAGAAAAGTATCGTTTTTGGCGTTGTTTCCGGGGTGACCATTATGGGAAATGTAGCCGGACCCGTGTGCAGCGGTGCATTGGCCATGGCATTCGGCTACGGATCGGTTTTCTGGCTGACCGCGCTGGCGTTTATGATAGCGGGAGCGGTGATTTATTTCACGCTCCGGGACAATGAAAAGACATGAGAAAGAAAAGACGGAAAAGAAACGCCGTCTTTTTTGTTTGATAAATGAGTTTCTTTCTCATGTTACAATACATATAGAAAGGAGAAAAACAATGCTCATTCGCGAACGGACAGAACAATTGGAAAGAAATACACTAAGCAACCGCGCGGCCTTTGCCGATGAAGCCCGGCGGGGAAGAAAAGAAATGGAAGATCCGATCAGAACTGCTTTCCAGCGGGACAGAGACAGGATTCTCCACAGCAATTCCTTCCGGCGGCTGAAACATAAAACACAAGTATACATTGCACCGGAAGGGGATCATTACCGCACCCGCATGACCCATACATTGGAAGTGGCGCAAATCGGGCGGACCATGGCGAGAGCACTCCGTCTGAACGAAGACCTTGTCGAAGCCATTGCGATGGGGCATGACCTGGGGCACACCCCCTTCGGACATGTAGGAGAACAGGCGCTTCGTGACGTCTGCGGACATTTTGAACATAACGAACAGAGTTTGCGCATCGTTGATTCCTTGGAAAATGACGGAAAAGGACTGAACCTCACCAAAGAAGTGAAAGACGGCATTTTGAACCACTCCGGCGATTTAAAAGCGAAAACACTGGAAGGAAGCCTCATCAAATATGCCGACCGTATCGCATACCTCTGCCATGACTATGACGATGCGGAAAATATGGGACTCATCACCGCCGAAAAACTCCCCGGGCGGGTGCGAAAAGTTTTAGGAACGACCCACTCGTCTATGATTACCGCTATGGTAGAAGATCTGGTGGCAAACTCTATGGAGCAGGACAGCATACACATGAGCCGTGAAGGCGATGAAACGCTTCTCGAATTTCGGGAGTTTATGTTTTCCGAAGTCTACATGTCAGAGGCTCTTATTCCCGACAGAAAAAGAGGACACGATGTTGTCGTCATGCTCTATGAATGGTACATGAAACACCCGGACGAACTTCCGGAAAAACAAAAAAAGCTGGCAAAAGGAAATATTTCCCTTGCCGCCAAAGACTACATCAGCGGTCTTACCGACAACTTTGCCATCAATTTATTTACATCAAAATATGTGCCGAAATATTGGAATATCTGATTCATTATTTCTTCAAGCTCCTCTTTTACAAGAGGGGCGTTTTCTTTTTGGGAAAGAAATATAACCCAAAGGAATATTATATATAAATTAAAAGAATTTTATTATTTTATAGAATATAAGTTACAATAAAAGAAAATAAAAGGAGGGAAAGCATGGTGGATATGATTGACGAAACATCACTCTATATATGGCGTGCCATCGGAATTTTATTTTCTTTTGCCATTATATTTTTCATTTTTGAAGTCCAAAAGAAAAAAATAAACCGTCTGAATACATCGAATCAACATTCGTCCATTGTGCTTTTATATAAAAGACATGCAGGAAATGCCGACTATGCCGGTATCAATGAAATCACAAGAATTGACGGACTCAAAGCGGAAACCTTTCTCTATTGTGTCGGTGTTCCGGCGGTCTATCTCTCGCCGGGAGAGCATGTCATAGAGGTAAAAGCCTATTGGTCCCGCCATATCCGGGGCCAGCGGTTTAAAGAACATAGAGTGGGACCGAGAAATATAAGAGTGGAAGTGGGGCATGGAGAAATCTGGTCGCTTGAATACCAAATTAAAGAAGATAAATTCACTTTTACCAAGTGCAATACAAAGAAAATGTTCAAACGGGCATAGGGCAAGATAAAAAATGACGGCAAGTGTGAAATGAGTTTTGCCAACGGCAGACAACAATTTCCTTATTTCCCCAAAGTTCATTCAAAAATGGACTAAAAGGTAGTAAAAATGAGCAAGATATAACAAATGGGAATAACTTCTATAAAATGCTGGAAATTGCGGAAAAATAGTCATATAATCAAATCAGAAGGCAGGGAAAACCTGAATTCAGACCGGTCAAAATATAAAAGGAGTTCACTTACATAATTTCAAAGAAGGGAGAACCGTCATGAATCACATGTATGATGCAGTTATGAAAATGGAACAGCTGATGGAGTCGTATGAACGTTTGATCGGAGAGGTATCGGCATATATGAAAGAGAACGGCATAGATTATACCGATGACCATTCCGTACACCCGGCCATCATGGTCTATGATGAAGCGGGCCGCATTTATTCCCGCCTGCTCCAAACGAGAAAGCTGGAGGACTTGCTTCGCTTGGAAGGGGAATATAATTTCATGAATGCCATGGTGGCGGAAATGAAAGCGGGCGCTTGGACAGGTTTGCTTACCCGCCGGTCATATGACACCAAGGCTATGTAATTTAAAAACGGCACATGTCGCAAGGCATGTGCTTTTTTGTTGCCGTTTACCGGGAATGAAAAATCGGGAGTGAGCCATTGTATTTTCCGGAGCGGACCATAAAAATTCATTTTAAAAGAAAGAGGCCATTGTCGGAGAAGAATATGCTCTCCGCCTGTTTTTTTCAGTGCTGATGTATTATAATACATGAATAAATACATATACAGGGAGGCTATCGTGGCGGAAATGAATTTGCTTCAGAAAAAAATAATGGAAGAGGGCGTTATCAAGCCGGGGAACGTTTTGAAAGTGGACAGTTTTTTGAATCACCAGATTGACGTTCCCTTTATCAGTGAATTGGGAAAAGAATTTAAGGCTCTCTTTGCAGAAAAACAGGTGGATAAAATACTCACTATCGAAGCATCGGGGATCGGCATTGCCTGTCTCACCGCCATTTATTTCGGAGTTCCCGTTCTCTTTGCCAAAAAATCGGCAGGGAGCAATATGGACAAAGACATGTATGAAACGGAAGTCCACTCTTACACGCATAATAAAACAAACCATGTAGTAGCCTCAAAGAAATATCTCAGCCGGGGAGAGCATATTCTCATCATGGACGATTTTCTGGCCAACGGTTGTGCGGTCGAAGGACTGATCGAACTGGTGGAACAGGCGGGCGGTATTGTGGAAGGTGTGGGCATCTGCATCGAAAAAGGATTCCAAGAAGGCGGCGACCGTCTCCGTCAAAAAGGCTACGACCTTAAATCTCTTGCTATTATAGAAAAAATGGATGCCGCGACAGGTACCATTACATTCCGCTAAGGAGATATCATGGAAAACAAAGATCCCGTTTATGAATTTCATGGAAATATTTCCGTAAAAAAAGCCGTTCCTTTCGGACTTCAGCATGTACTGGCCATGTTTGTGGCCAATATTGCTCCCGTACTCATCGTGACCGGTGTAGTGAAAATGCCCGCGGCGGAAGCGGCGTCACTCGTGCAGGCCGCCATGATTATCGCCGGCGTAGGCTCCATGCTCCAAATGTTTCCCTTTTGGCGTATCGGAAGCGGACTTCCCATCATCATGGGGATCAGCTTCACTTTCGTTTCCATTTTCTGTGTCATCGGAACGAAATACGGTTACGGCGCCGTTCTCGGCGCGGCTCTTGTAGGCGGAATCCTCGAAGGACTTTTGGGACTCGGCGCTTCCTGGTGGCGGAAACTCGTTCCGCCCATCGTATCCGCCAGTGTCGTTACCGCTATCGGATTCTCTCTGCTTTCCATCGGCGCAAACTCCTTTGGCGGCGGTTTCGGAAATCCCGAATTCGGTGACTGGAAATATCTCACCGTCGGCATGATTACCCTCATGTCCTGTCTTATTTTCAATATCAAAGCGAAATCGTTTTACAAACAACTTTCCGTTCTTTTCGGACTTGTCGTAGGATACATCGCGGCATTCTCTTTCGGCATGGTCGATTTGACACGTATGACATCCGTGTCCGTGCTCTCGCTTCCCGCCTTTATGCCTTATGAGCTTGAATTTCACGCCGACGCCATATTCTCCGTGTTTCTTATCTTCTTAGTTTCCGCTACGGAAACCTTGGGCGACACGTCCGCCCTGTCCGCCATGGGATTCGGAAGAGAAGCGAAAGACAAAGAAATATCGGGCGCTATCACTGTTGACGGATTCATCAGCAGTCTGTCTTCCCTTTTCGGATGCATGCCGATCACCTCATTCAGTCAGAATGTAGGGCTCATTGCCATGACAAGAGTAGTGAACAGAAAAGCCATCGCCTGCGGAGCGGGCATAATGATTCTCGCCGGATTCATTCCCGCCTTAGGTGTCATTCTCGCCTCGCTCCCCGATGCCGTCCTCGGCGGCTGTACCCTCATGATGTTCGGATCCATCGTGGTTAGCGGCGTGAGAATGATCAGCCAGTGCGGATACTCCCAAAGAAATATGAGTATCGCCGCACTGTCCCTTTCCATAGGACTGGGATTTACACAGACCCCGCAAATATTCCGTCTCTTTCCCGATCTCTTCAGAAGTGTCTTTGCAGAAAACTGCGTAGCCGTGGTATTCATAGTCGCTATTCTGCTCAACCTCATCTTTCCGAAAGAAAAAGAAGAACTGAAAATCACAGAATAAAAAAAGAAAAAGCCCCGATACAAGGGGCTTTTTGCATGGAAAGAAATAAGTGTGAGCAAAACCAATAAATGACGAAATAACTCACACAAAAAAGCTGTTCCACATGTAAAAAAGAAAAGTACACGGAATGCAAGCTGTCCCCGGACACGGGAAAAGTGGCGGCGTTAGCCGACGAAAGGGGCAAGTGTGGGTAAAGCTGAAAAAGCGATTTTTACAGAGCAGTATTAAATACCTGCCTGTCATTCTTGAACGAAGTGAAGAATCTGGCATAGGATACGGGTATTAAATATTCTTACCTGTGTACACCAACATGCCCCTATCGCCTCGCAGGCTCGGCACTTCCCTCCGAGTGCGGGGGAAGCTGACACTAAGGAAGAAAGCAATCAAGTTTTTATAAGTGTGAGCAGAAACGAAAGAAGGAAAACGAGTGTGGGCAGACACGGGAAAAGGATTTCGTAGAATGGTACGGGTGATTTTATTTGGCAACGGTAATTTCTTTTTGATTTCTTTTTTTTAAATACTGTCAAAAATGACATAAACATTAAAAATCAAGAAAATATAAATTAATTTCCTCTCATAAATCGTTTGTGCTTGTTTTCGGAACGCCTGCAAACCCGCATATTGACTTAAATTCAATACTTTCGGAGCTTAGGTAAATTATGACAAAAAACGATACATCATGCTAAATTAAGAATTTGATTATTGCTAATGTATCGATTATAATAAATATACTTAAAAGTGTCGGAGTCTATATTTTTTTTGGGGGGGGTGGAGAAAATCCCCTCCCTCGTTTTGGGAGGTTACAATGAACAAGATTTACAAATTGGTTTGGAGCAAGGTAAGGAACACCTGGGTGGTCACCTCAGAGTTGGCGAACTCGCATGCGAAAAGCACCTCAGGCCGGGTCAAAGGCAGTGTGCTTGCGGTATCCGTACTGACGGCACTTTTGGGGAGCGCACTTTTCCCGATGGACGCCGTTTACGCCGCGGATCCCGTTGCTGACGGACAAACGCACTATGTTTCTGTCGGCGTGAAGCAGAGCGAGAAGATCAAAGTAAGAAAAAATGTGTACGATGCCAATGGTCACTTTCTGCGTGTGGAAGAAGAAGAAGTCGAAATCGATCCGACTAAAAACTATAATCCTCCTGCGAATCCTTCGGTTAACTTCATCGGCATCGGCGCCGACCTCTCTCAATATGGGAACGGTTCTGTCGGTGTTGGATTTAAGTCGGGCGCCGCGGAATATGGAACCGCGTTGGGCACCAATGCGAGAGCAGGCTCGCTTGGCGATGTCGCTATCGGATGGCAAGCGTTCACAAGCGGTTTTGTAGGTGCCACAGGCAAATATACCGCCCCGAATAAAATCGCGATCGGTACGCAATCCACCGCGCTGGAAGAAAACGGCATTTCCATCGGCACCAAGAGCAAAACTTGGGATAAAAACTCGATCGCTATCGGTAATGAAGCGGAAATAGGCAACGAAGGCGACATAGCCGGCAACGACTCGATCGCTATCGGTAATCAGGCGAAGATTCAGGGACAACATAACGTTGCGATCGGTTCCGGCGTCACTGTGGGAGTAGGTGAGAAAGATAGTGCGAGTTCCTATGTAGTCGCCATTGGCAGCGACTCTCATGCTTACGATACGGACAGCGTTGTCATCGGCGGTCACAGTGAAGTTCGCGAAAATGCCGTTGTCGTCGGTAACCGTTCCAAAGCCGGCATGCAGTCGGTGGCGTTGGGCAGCGACATTAAAGCAGGCGAATGGTCGGTTGCTATTGGGGTGAGCAGCAAAGCGAAGAATCACGCGATCGCCATGGGTTACTCTTCGGAAGCATCGGCGGCGGACTCCGTCGCCTTCGGTAATCATGCAAAGGCCAACGCACTCGGTGCGATTGCCATCGGCAGTGACCATGATTCTTCGACCGGCGGGGCGCAGGCGTACAGCGGTGACACGATTGCCATCGGTCGCGGAGCGAAAGCCGGCAATGAAGATGATACGGCAACGGTGTATAATAGCGTCGCTGTCGGACGGGAAGCCAGAGCGTACGGCAAAAACTCGATCGCATTGGGCGGAACTGCCAATGTAGGTGATATCTGGCAAAAAAAATTAGCTGATGGCGGTACGGCGATCGGTAGCACCTCCAATGCAGCCATGGAAAACGCTACGGCGATCGGATTTCATTCCATCGCTTACGCGAAAGACGCGGTCACTATCGGCGCGAACACCAGAACGGAAGTCGCGGGCGCAGTCGCTTTGGGCAGCGAATCTCAGGCAACGGTCGGCGCCGGCGTGTATGGCTATGATCCGTTTGATGAGAACAGACAACAGGAATCGCCTACATGGAAATCTACGAAGGGTGCTGTCAGCGTAGGCACAGATGCTTATGATCCTAATTTGAAGAAACAAGTTAAGGAAACCCGTCAGATTACCAATGTTGCCGCCGGCACCGAAAATACAGACGCGGTGAACGTTGCCCAGCTGAAAAGTCTTAAATATCGGGCAGCTGCTGATTTAGAAGCCGCGGAGAAGAAATTAAACCAAGGCATCGAAAAGAATGCCGGAAACATCCGCAATCTTTCCAAGAAAGTAGACGGAAATACCGACAATATCAACAACTTGAAACAACAGCGTCTTACCGACATCAAAAATATTAATCAATCGATAGAGGGACACACGACCCGTTTCGTTTCCGTTAACAGAGGAAACACTAATGAAACATCAGATAACTACCTTAATGACGGAGCGACAAAAATAGGATCTATCGCGATCGGACACAATGCTCATGCGAACGGAGAACAGGCCGTTACTTTAGGCTACAATTCATTCACCAGAGGACAGGGCAGTGTTATCATCGGTGAAAGTTCGGATCACTCCACTCTTGCAACTGCCACGCTCAAAGACGGACAATTCGATCAAAGTATCATTGTCGGCAGTCAGAACGAAGTCTATGCGAAAGATGCGGATTTGGGCGGACGAGAAGATACTATTTTAGGAAGCAAGAATAATATTACAGAATCCCATGGCACATTTGTCCGCGGCGTAGGCAACTATGTGGCTGACGCGTATAATGACGAAGTCATGACCGCTGATGAAAAGAAACAACTGGAAGGCTATTTGCGTGATAATGAGGATGCGCCGGAAAGTCCGGTCGGCCTGTTTGAAAAAGAAAGAAGCCATGTCACTGTTGACGGAGACGGCAATGCGGTAGCGGGCGCTATCTATACCCGTGTTTCGGGTGTGAGCAACGAAATTTCCAATTCGGATGGCACTCCGAGAGTATCCTACAATATTATTACGGGCAACAGAAACACCGTCATCGACTCGAATCATAACCTGATACTGGGCGATAATCACGAGTTGGACAAGGTCAATGGAAATATCATTATCGGCTCTTTGACAAAGAAAGCGAAAACGGAAGCGTCGAACGTAACCGTCCTCGGCAATGATGCCAATGTCAGCGTGGAAGGCGGGGTCGCTTTGGGGACCGGCTCGGTAGCGGATACCGCCGCGGAAGTGGCCGGGTATGACCCTCTCACGGGAGAAGGATCCACAGAAACCGGACCGGCATGGAAATCCGGAAACGGCGCCGTCTCTGTAGGCGCGGCGGATAAGACAAGACAGATCACCAACCTCGCCGCGGGCATGGCGGATACCGACGCGGTCAACGTCGCCCAGCTGAAAGCCATCAAACAGAAAATAGACAACGGCGCGATTCATTATTTCTCCGTGAGGTCGGATGACAGCGCAGCTCCCGAAGGAACGAACTGGAATAATGACGGAGCGAGCGGAAACAATGCGGTTGCGATCGGTTCATTTGCCAAGGCGATGCAGAAATCTGCTACCGCTGTAGGCGCTAAAACCGCTGCTGCCGGGAAAGGCGCGAATGCTTATGGCGGCGGCATCGCGGCCGGAGAAGGAACGGTGGCGATCGGACAGAATGCGGTAGCGGCTTCGAAATCGGGTATCACCCAAGAGGAATATGACGCGCTCACTCGTTCCCAACAAACATTTTATATTTCTGATAACAACGGCTTATATTACCAGTATCAATATCAACAAGGGAAACGCACAAGAGACGAACAAAATTATAATGTAGCCATCGGTTCGGGAGCGGAAAGCTATGCAAACCAAACCGTTTCTTTGGGGTATAAAGCAAAATCGGATGTAGACGGCGGTGTCGCGTTAGGCGCAGGGTCTTCGGCAAACAGACAGGCCGGTGGCATCGGATACATTGCGACAGGAAGCAGCGCGACTTTTGAAGATGCCTTGACGACCTTGAACCAAAAAGAAGACTATGATAAATGGACGGGGATTGTTGATGCCTCGAAAAAAGAATACGATAAATTGACCAAAAAATTTGACATAGCCAGGACAAACGAGAGCAAAGCCAAAGCGAAAGCGGATCTTGATGCATGGAAGGAACAGCATGCAGATTTCGTAGAAGCGTTGACCGCGAAAGAAAAGCTGGAAGCGACATGGAAAGGTACCAAAGGGGCCGTCAGTGTAGGCAAGGATGAAATCAATGAGGCAGGAAACAGAGTCATTGCAAGCCGCCAGATTACCAATGTGGCGGCAGGCACGGAAGACACCGACGCGGTCAATGTAGCGCAGCTGAAAACCGCCAAGACCACAGTCGAAGCGGGTGATTATGTCACTGTCAGCGAAGGGACAAATGCTGATGGTAGCAAAGAATACACCGTCAGCGGACCGAAACTGGCAGCAAAAACCGGAGACACAAACATAATTGTTGAAGACGATGTAGAAGAAGCCACAAAGAAAAAAGTGGGCTACAAACTCAGCCTGAATAAAACACTCACAGGACTTGAAAGCATAACCAGCGACACCTTCAAATCAGGCGATAACGTAACAATCAATAAAGAAGGTCTTACCATTACAGGCGGACCGTCCGTGACCACAACAGGAATTGATGCAGGCAATAAGAAAATCACCAATGTGGCAGATGGCGACGTATCCGCAACCAGCACCGACGCGGTGAACGGAAAACAGTTAAACGAACTGAAACAAAATGTAGCGGAGAATAAAGTCACTGTAGAAGCGGCAAAAGACAGCCAGATTACCGTTACCGCTGAAAAACAAGCGGACAAGTCTACAAAATATGTGGTAGATATAGAAAAAGACGGCACCATTGACGGAGCAAAGGACGGCAATCTCGTTACCGGAAAAACCGTCAAGGACTATGTCGATGCGAATAAAGTAACTGTTACAGGTGACGAAGACAGCGGTATCAAAGTCAAAAACATGGCAGCAGACGGACAACCCGCCAACTACCAGGTAAGCTTAGGTGACAAAATTAAAGCAGGGGATGTCATTGTTGATGGCACGAAAGGGCAGGGACAAATCACAGGACTCTCCAATACGACCTGGGATGCTGGCAATATTGTCTCCGGCCGTGCAGCGACAGAAGATCAGCTGAAAGCAGTATCAGACGTAGCGAAAAAGCAGACCACAGTCAAAGCGGGAGATTATGTCACTGTCAGCGAAGGCACAAATGTTGATGGCGGCAAAGAATACACCGTAACCGGGCCGAAACTGGCAGCAAAAACCGGAGATACAAACATAGTTGTTGAAGACGATGTAGAAGAAACTACAAAGAAAAAAGTGGGCTACAAACTCAGCCTGAATAAAACACTCACAGGATTTGAAAGCATAACAAGCGACACATTCAAATCAGGCGATAACGTGACAATCAATAAAGAGGGTCTTACCATTACAGGCGGACCGTCCGTGACCACAACAGGAATTGATGCAGGCAATAAGAAAATCACTAACGTAGCCGCAGGTACCGAAAAAACCGATGCAGTCAATGTGGAACAACTGGACAACGTAGAAAATAAAGTCAATACCAATACAACGAACATCGCAGTGAACAAGGCGGCCATCGAAAAGAACGCCGGAGATATCGCAGCGAACAAGACGGCGATCGAAAAGAATGCCGGTGATATTGCAGCGAACAAGACGGCGATCGAAAAGAACGCCGGAGATATTGCAGCGAACAAGACAGCGATCGAAAAGAATGCCGGAGATATCGCGGCGAACAAGACGGCTATCGAAAAGAACGCCGGAGATATCGCAGCGAATAAGACGGCTATCGAAAAGAACACGAAAGACATTGCCGCTAAGATGACCTCGTGGAAGCTGAAAGCCGAAGACGTTGCAGGGGAAGAGGAAATCAAAGACGGTAATGAAGTTACCTTTGGTGTAGTGGAAAAAGACAAGGGACTAACCGTCACGAGAGAGGGAGGAACTATCAAGTACGGTATCGAGGGAGATAAGATTGATATTTCTAAAAACGAGAGCATTACCGGTTTGAAAAAAGAAATCGAAGAGAGTAAGGTAACGCTTGAGGGGGATGATACCACCGGCATCGTAGTTACACCGGAGAAAAAAGATGGAAAGCCGACCAATTATAAGATTTCTCTCGGTGATAAAGCCAAGGTGGGAGATGTCACCATTGACGGAACGAAAGGGAAAGGCAGTATTTCCGGTCTTTCGGAAGTCAAAGTTGGCGATGATGTGAAGCTTGATAAAGAGGGACTTACCATCAACGGCGGACCGTCCATGACAAAAGGCGGCATTAACGCAGGCGATAAGAAAATCACTAACGTGAAAGACGGAGATATTTCCGAAAACAGCAAAGACGCTGTGAACGGCGGACAGCTGTATAAAGTGGACAACAAAGTCAATGTCAACAGTCAGAATATTTCCATCCTCGGAAATAAAATGGGTGAACTCGGAAACCGTGTAAACAGAGTCGGCGCAGGTGCGGCAGCTCTGGCGGCACTCCATCCGCTTGATTTCGATCCCGATGACAAATGGGATTTCGCCGCAGGATACGGCAACTATAAAGGCGCGAACGCGGCGGCTGTTGGTGCATACTACCGTCCGAATGAAGATACGATGATCAGTATCGGCGGATCTTTCGGCGGCGGAGAAAACATGGTGAACGCAGGCATTGCCGTAAAACTCGGTCAGGGCAATCACGTTACCACATCGAAAGTGGCAATGGCGAAAGAAATCAAAGATCTTCGCAAAGAAGTGGAAGTGCTGCGGCAGGCAATAGCAGGTATCGGCCAAGGACAACCGATGGATCCTGTCAAGATGAAACTGTTCCCGGATATCGAGAAGAATCACTGGGCATACGAAGCCGTTGAAGCTTTGGCAAAACAGGGACTGTTGGAAGGATACCCGGACGGCACATTCGGCGGAGATCGCATGATGACCCGTTATGAATTTGCAGAAATCGTTTACAGAGCCATGCAAAAAGGACTCAACGTGAACGAAAGACTGATTCAGGAATTTGAACCGGAATTGGAACGGTTCCGTGTCGATGTCGTTGCAAAAGATAAAGATGGAAATCCGGTCATCGAAAGAGTAAGAGTCAACAAAAAAGCGGATACTGCAGAAACTGCAAACGCATAAAGTAAAATCAAAAGACCCCAAGGAAATAAAAAGCCTTGGGGTTTTCTGTTGCCGGAAAATAAAGAGAAGAAACAGAAATCGGTACGAACGGCTTGCCTTGTTATAAAAGAATATAAAATACAAGCCGTCCCCGCTTGTCGGGAAGCAAGGAAAGAATGCAAGTTTCAAGCTGTCCCCGGACACGGGGAAAGTGTCAGCGGAGCTGACGAAAGGGGCAAGCGTGAGCAGAAACGAAAAAAAGCAGTTTTTACGGAATGACATTAAATATCTGCCTGTCATTCTTGAACGGTCGTAAAGAGCGGTCGGGAATACAATAATAAAAAAGTATGGGGAGAGTGAAGAATCCTGGCAGAGGGTGGAAGATTCCAATGTTCTAACCTGTGTACGCCAACTCGCCCCTATCGCCTCGCAAAGCTCGGCACTTCCCTCCGCATTCGGGGGAAGCTGACATTAAGGAAGAAAGGAATTATAGTTTTTATGATTTAAATACGCTTTTTGCGATTATCCTCTGCCGGATTCTTCACTATTTGTCATAAGCATTCTGATGTTTTGTTTCTTCATGTATGCTTGGCACCGCTCAAGAATGACGGCAGAGTTGTTTTTGTTTTGCTATGACGTTCTGATGCTAAATGAGTGCATAAGAGAAAGAATAGAGAGCGCAAGCTGTCCCCGCTTGTCGGGGACAGTGTCAGCGGAGCTGACGAAAGGGGCAGGTGTGAGCAGAAACGGAAAAAGCGGTTTTTACGGAATGACATTAAATATCTGCCTGTCATTCTTGAACGGTCGTAAAGA
>OIGB01000227.1_pt1 | contig 17962 bp, 16 predicted proteins | sample 1582171 | NCBI WGS metagenome assembly OIGB01 (sample SAMN02674607, study PRJEB24791) | human gut metagenome, SKBSTL069 | isolation source: stool | host: Homo sapiens | place: USA
ATAAGGGTCTTGAGAAGGTTCAGGAGAAAAATAATGTGGGTCAAAAACTGCATAATAGCACCGCCTTTCATGGATGGGTGGAGATTCGTACTGCAATGCGCTCCTTATGATAAAGGACTGTTATCCACAGCAGAGATGGAGCGATTGCGTATGTACAGGCGGGAAACCCCGCCTGCGGCTCTTAGCCGAACAGACCAGACAGCAGAGGAATCAGGGTGATGCCCACCAGAGCAACGCCGCCGCCAGCCATGAGCTGCTTCATGCCCTGAGACTTGGAGCCGGGGTTATCGTTACCATAGCCTTCCAGCAGGTTGACGGCACCCCAAACGCCGAGACCGGCACCCAGAGCGACAACCAGAGTCTGAAGAACTTCGATAGCACTGTTGAAAAATTCCATAGTTGTTTCTCCTTTATAAATGAAAGTTGTAGACCGTCCGTACACACCTGAAGCCGCTGTTGTTAAGCCGCAAACTGCGGCGGAAGTGAACCTTCTGGTGTACCTCTCTGGTCTGGGTAAAAACAAAACCGCCTACCGGGTCAGGCAGACGGAAGCGAATCAGCGTCCACCACGATGAACTCATCACCGGGGCGGATCTTTTCTTTTCGGTTCAGATATTTTTCAATATCGAAGGCGTTTTTGGGGTCGTAGTCCGAGGTCAGCTTGTAGTTGGGATGCTGGGTCAGGTCGTATTTGTCGCTCAAAAATGGGCGCACACCCCGCAGTTGCAGGATGCACTTGCCGCCGTCCAGCACCGCAAGCTCGTCCCGGCTCAATAATTCGTGCCCCATCTTTTGGTAGTTGGTGCCATAGCTTGGGCTGTTGCCACGGGTGTCCGAGGTGTTGAAGGCATCAATCGTTTCTTTGCCCAGCATCTCCGACAGGTCTTTCAGGGTGGTAGGCTCGCTGCCGCCGAGGAAAATCTGGCTGTCCATGTTGCCCACGATAGTGTCCGCATTGTCCTTGTAGATGGCTTTCAACTGGCTTCTCGCCTGCAAAACAAGGCAGGCAGAGATCTCACGGCTGCGGATGGTGGCTACCAATTTTTCCAGATTGGGAATCTGCCCGATGTTGGCACACTCGTCGATCAGGCACCGCACATGGATGGGCAGCTTGCCGCCGTACACATCATCTGCTTTATCGCACAGCAGATTGAAAAGCTGGGTGTAGACCATCGAGATCAGGAAGTTGAAGGTGGAATCCGTGTCCGACATGATGAGGAACAACGCCGTTTTCTTATCGCCCAGCGTGTCCAGTTGCAGTTCATCGTACATAGTGAGGTCACGCAACTCTTGGATGTCGAAGGGGGCTAATCTGGCACCACAGGAAATAAGGATTGATTTTGCGGTTTTGCCCGCCGCCAATTTATATTTTCGGTACTGCTTCACCGCGAAATGGTCGGGGTCGCGTTCTTCCAAGTCGGCAAACAGCAAATCGACGGGGCTTTGATATTCCTCGTCGTCCTCGCGGGCTTCGCTGGCGTTGATAAGTTCCAACAGGGTAATAAAGTTCATTTCCTCGGCGGGGGCTTCGTACCAGATGTAGCCCACCAACGCGCAATACAAAAGCCGTTCTGCCTTTACCCAAAAATCCTCCGCGCTTTTTTCTCCCTCACCTTTGGTATTCGCTATCAACGTATTTACCAGCTTCAAAATATCTTTCTCGCTGCGGATATACACAAAGGGGTTGTAGTGCATAGATTTTTTGAAGTTAATCGTATTCAGTACCTTAATGCGGTAGCCCGCCCGTTGCAGCAGCTTCCCGCACTCAATCAAAACCGTACCTTTCGGGTCGGTTAAGACGTAAGAGGAATGAAGCTGCATTAGATTAGGTTTGACAAAAAATCTTGTTTTTCCGCTGCCGCTGCCGCCGATCACGACGACGTTCTTATTTCTCGCGTACTTCGGCTGCTTCGGGCGGCTGTTCATGGTAAGCCGTTCCGTCTGCGTCAAAATGATGTTGTTTTGGAAATCCGGGTCTATGTAGGGCTTTATATCTTCGGCGTTTCCCCATCGGGCAGAGCCGTACTCCGCGCCCTTGCGGTATTTCTTCGCGTTTTTCCCTTTGACATAGACTATCAAGCGGATAATCACCGCACCGACAATGCCGACAAGCAAATCCAACGGGTAAACGCTCGGCAAGGCGTTTTCAAAGGCTGCGGAAAATCCTTGTGTGATATTCAGTATCTTTGCAGAAATATCCGCGCCGGGGGCAAGCCGCACCGCCTGTCCGACTTTATCAAAGAGATAGACAAAGAACACATAGGGGATATTCGGAAGTATCAGCTTTTTGTAGTTGATCTGCTTCATATCTCGCGCCCCCTGTCCATTTTCTTTACCTTGTCGCGGGCGGCGTTAAGCTGCTTCGCCTTGTCCTTTGCAGCGGCAAGGGCTTTGCGGATAGAGGGCTTTTTCTCCCGGTTCAGCTTCTTTGCGGAAAACTCTTGAAACGCTGCGGTCATAACGTCCGCGTCCCGGCCTTTGAAAAACACAAGGTAACGGGTCTGCTCGCCCTTAACCTTTTTTAGCGAAAAATCTATGTTGTATTTCTTCGCCGTACTCTCAAAGGCTTTAATATTGCTGTCGGTGATCTCGATGTTGGAAACACCCGCGTTCTGCTTCATAAGCTGCCGCATGGTCTGTTTCCCATGCGCGGGTTTGCTTTTCTGCTCCAAAAACTTTTGGATTGCTTTCTGTAACGCCTGTTCGGTAAGCCGCGCCGCGCCTTTTCCCACTTTGACGTATAGGGCAATCGTTTTTTGGGTTACTTCCTCCTGCAAGGTATCAACTCCTTTCCCGGTAAAGTGCGGCTATGCTCATTCGCCGCCGTATAAGTCGTGATTGACAAGGGCGGTATAGTAGCTGTCAATGGTACTCGGCGCGTTGAACAGCACCGCTTTTAGATACTGCTTGATGTTGCGCACTTTGGTTGTGTTCTCCCTCATGCAATCCAAAACAAACTCAATATGGCTGCTGTTCAGCTTCAAAAACTTGGATTTCACCAATTCGGCGGGGTAGTCGTCCCCGGCAATACGGATTGTCTTTCGGGCTGTGCAGACGGTTTCCAGCATAAGGTCAACAATCTCGTCCAAACGGTCTTTGTCAATTTTGCAGTTTTGAATGAGATGGTCGTATTCGATATTGTCCTTGATAATCTCCCTGTAAATCTCTACTGCGCTATTGCTTTTCGCTTCCGTTCTTTTCCTTTCCGGCGGCGTAGCCGCTTCGCCATGCGCAAAGGGCAAGGGGTTTAGGGAATGGAAAGGAATGGAATCGGTACTTGATAAATCAGTAATTGATTGTTCTTTACTTAATATATCTTTATTTAATTGCGTTGGATTTTCCAACGTAGGTTTTTCCTGCGTAGGTTTTTCCAACGTTGGATTATCCAATGTTGGATTTTCCAATGTAGGTAAATCCAATATAGGCGGCTGTCCGCCGCTGGTAGCTGCTTCCGGCTCTCGCGGCTGCGGCTGCTCGTATATGACGTAATCTGCGCCCCGCAAGCGTCCCTTTTCGTCGCGCTCCCGGCTGCGCACGATATATCCGGCTTTTTCGAGTTCCTTTACCGCTTCGCGGATTGCGTCGATCTTCTCCCGGTTGATATGGGATAAGCCCGCAAGGGTATAATCCCAATCTTCGGGCAGCGAAAGCATTTGCGACAACAAGCCCTTTGCCTTTAAGGACAATTCCTTGTTTCGCAAGTGGTGGTTGCTCATAACGGTATATCCCGTATTTCGCTCCACTCTGAAAACTGCCATATTTCCTCACTTCCTCTCTTGGTATGCGTGGACAATTAGAAAGCCGTTTTCGGCTGTTTTGGTATTGCAATATGCCCTTTGCCGTTTTCGCGTCTGCAAAGCCGCATGGCACAAGGGCTTTTGCCCGTCTATTTGTCCATGCTGGCGTGCGTTTTCCGCGTCCTTTTGCCGGGGCAATAGGGACACTCTTTGAAAACGCAAAACTCATATTTCCACCCGGGGCGGTAGAAACGGCAAGTGCCGCAATCTTCATCATCTCCGGCACAACCGGATTGATAGCGGTCAAATCCCGGCTTCTGCTGCATGAGCAATTCAAACGCCCGCTGCTTGCCCTTTGTGAAATACATTCCGGCTGCACCTCCTTTCCTGCGGGCATAAAAAAACGGCGTTACTTTCTCCCCCAAAGGGGTTAAGGTAACGCCGTTTGTGTGCGTATTCAGTTTTTAACACATTCCCTGTCTATCCGCTGTCCGCAAAACCATTGATTTTATTAGCTTTTTGCCGCTATCGCTATCACACCTCATTATTCAATCGTCCCGGCTTCCAGTCCATGATTGCCGAAATTGAAGCCGGGCATATTGCAACTGTCATTGTAAAGGACATGAGCCGCTTTGGAAGAAACTATCTGGAAGTTGGATTTTACACGGAAATTCAGTTTCCATCAAAGGGTGTTCGATTCATCGCTATCAACAATAATGTTGACAGTGCCAATCCCACGGACAATGACTTTACTCCGTTCCTGAACATCATGAACGAGTGGTACGCCAAGGATACCAGCAATAAAATCCGTGCCGTTTTCAAATCACGGATGCAGGATGGCAAACGGTGCAGCGGCAGTATTCCCTACGGTTATAAGCGGGTTCCCGGCGATAAGCAAACCCTTCACGTAGATGAGGAAGCAGCTTCCGTTGTCCGCAGGATCTTCGATATGGCAGCCAGCGGTGCCAGTCTTGCACAAATCGGTCAGACGCTTTCGGACGAAAAAGTGCTGATTCCGTCTGCATACGAAGAACGGCATCATCCTGAATCTGCTCGGCACCATTCGTACCACGACCCCTATCGGTGGAATACGACCACCTTGACCTATATTCTTGACCGGCAGGAATACCTCGGCCATACAGTGCTATGTAAAAGTATCCGTGAGAACTTCAAGTTGAAAAAGCGCCGTGCTGCAACCCCGGAAGAAAGGATCATATTCAAAAACACTCATGAGGCTATCATCGACCAAGAAACATGGGATAAAGCACAGAGGCTGCGCAAGAGGAATCCGAAAAAACTTCCGAACGGAACATACTCGCACCGTTTAGCCGGGATGGTATTCTGCGCTGACTGTGGCTCCCGAATGAGCTTTTCCAGCCCCGAATCCAAACACCGGGATTTTGATGTGGTGTATGATTCGGATTCTTCATGGCAGTGCAGCAAATACCGTAATATGTACGTTTCCTGCACATCCCATTTTATCAAGACCTCAACCATTGAAGCCGCTATTCTCAATGCAATCAAAGCGATGACAAAAGAAATTATTGAAAATGAGGATGAATTTGCCGAGCAGCTTCAAGCTGCATGGGAAAACCAAAACACACAGGTATCTTCCGAGAGTAAAAAAGAACTGCATTCAGTTCAAAAAAGAATGGACGAGTTGGACGCTTTGATTCGGAGCCTATATGAAAACAGCGTCTTAGGAAAAATCCCCGAACGACAGTATCAGCGTTTGATGGCACAATATGATGAGGAACAAACTGTCTGCGAAGCTCGCATTGCCGAGTTGAAGAAAGAACTGGACAACGCTGAAACAACGAAGGTTGATCTGAAACGCTTTATCAAACTGATTCGGAAATACAAGGACTGTGACACGCTGACAGATGAAATGCTGTACGAACTGGTAGAAAAAGTGGTGATTCATTCCGCATCCGGCGGACGGACGATCTACCGTCAGCAGCAAATCGACATCTACTTCAATTTTATCGGTGATACGTTCCCTAGTCAAATTGAGATTAGTCGCGGCGACAAGAAAAATCTTACAGAACAGCAACTTGCCAAGCGTAAGAAATATCAGAAAACTGCCGGGGAAAACCGCAAAAAGAAACGTGCTGCTCTGCGTGAAGCGGCTAAAACTGATTCACAGGCGGCAGCAGAGTATGAAGCCCTCTTGCAGAAAGGCCGTGAACGATGCCGCAAGTATGCCCAAAATAAAAAGCTGGCTCAACAGGAGCCTGCTGATACAGTCCCCATTCAATTTGAACCGTCTTTTGAAACGCCTGAAGAAATGAAAGGAGAATCCGCATGAACGAACTGAAAAAATTCATCCATGACAACACTACCGGTCTGGACTACACTCTTGTCAATGACCACTATCTGCCGAACCTGACCGCAGCAGCCCCGGCAGAGCAGGACCCCACCGGGCGGTGGGGCCGCTTACATAAGACGTACCTGAAGGCGCAGCACCCTGTCCGGTACAATCAACTGCTCCTGTCCGGTGAGCTGAGCGGCTATCTTGCCAAGCTGGACAAGCAGACCGAGGAGCAGCTTGCATTGACCGTCCAGCAGATGCAGGAAGCCGAGGGCGTGACCGAAGCCCCGAAAGCCGCCGATCAACTGGAATGGGTGCGCCGGATGAACAGCATCCGCAACCGTGCCGAAGAGATCATCAAGACTGAGGTGATTTTTGTCTAATACAATATCGCATCTCTGACCGCCCTGCACAACGCACGGCGGTCTTTTTTGTTACATCGGGTCTGCACAGGGCAGGCCTTTTTTTAATACGGAGGAACAAGCCTATGAAACTGACGTTTGAAGAAAAAAAGCTGCTCTACACCTATGGCTGCGCCGATCTGGAACTGACTCGCAAGCGGCTGTACGGAGTTGCCGGGATGACGGTTGACCCAGACCAGAACAAACTGGTGCTTGACTTTTGCCGGAAGTTGGAGGACGAAACGCTGGCAGACTGGTACGACCAGATGTTCTACTTTGTCCGTTCCGAGATGGAGCATTATACCATGATGCAGAAAATGTCACGGGACATCGAGGAGGACGAGGACTGGGGACCGACCATCTTTGACGAATCCGAGGAGGAAGAACTGATTGACGATGTTTAAGCTGGAGACCATGATCTACGCCAGTGAGGACGGAACGAACAGCGTGTTTACGCTGAATCCCGCCTTGCAGAAACAGCTTGCCGCTCTTGCCACACAGCACCCGGAGGTGTGCCAGCGGAAGGCAAGGGGGGAAGCTGGCGGGGTGACGTATCAGGTCAGGGGTGCTGCGCTGGCTATCCAGCCTGTGCGGGCATCCTGAAAGCGATAACCAATCTGCTATGGTAGAATAAAGAGCAACGGGCAAAGCGTCAGGAGGGATGCTTTGCCCGTTTTACATAGAACGATGAAATTCACTTTTAGCAGAAAGGGGCGATTTATTGGGAAATTTATATGGCTATATCCGGGTCAGCACCCGTGACCAGAACGAGGACCGGCAGTTGATTGCACTGCGGGAACTGAAGATCCCGGAGAAAAACATTTTTATGGATAAGCAGTCCGGCAAGGACTTCAACCGTCCGCAGTACAAGCGGCTGGTGCGGAAATTGAAAAAAGACGACCTGCTTTACATCAAGAGCATCGACCGTCTTGGACGCAACTATGCGGAAATTTTAGAACAGTGGCGGCTGCTCACCCAGACAAAGGGCGCTGACATCGTGGTGCTGGATATGCCGCTGCTGGATACCCGGCGCGGCAAAGACTTGATGGGCACTTTCCTGAGTGACATTGTGCTGCAGGTGCTCTCCTTTGTGGCTGAGAACGAGCGCACCAACATCCGGCAGCGGCAGGCGGAGGGCATTGCAGCGGCAAAAAGCAAGGGAGTCCGCTTTGGACGTCCGCCCAGCCCCCTGCCGGAAAACTTCCACAGTGTCTACCAGAAGTGGTGCTCCGGCAAAATGACGGGAACAGATGCCGCTAAAGCGTGCGGAATGCCGCTGTCCACCTTTCGATATCGTGCAAAAATCTACGAAAAGGCCACTTTTTTGTAAACGCTTCTTTTTACAAGAAAGTGTACCTTCTTGCAAAATGCCCTCAGATTTGCTTTTGTACCAATTATAGCATATTTCCCGGTTAAATCCACAGATTTTTAGCTATTCGTTTCATCTCTTGAGCCGCTTGTCAAAAGGTACACTTTTTGGCAAGCCCTTCAAAGAGGTGGAACGAATGGCAGAAAAACAGGTCAAATCCCGGCAGCGGGTGGCAGACCACGGCGAGGTCTTTACCGCAGAACGTGAGGTAAAGGCGATGTGCGACCTTGTAAAGAGCGAGACGGAGCGCATCGAGAGCCGTTTTCTGGAACCCGCCTGCGGCAACGGCAACTTTCTGGCGGAGGTGCTGCGCCGCAAGCTGGCTGTGGTAAAAAGCCGTTACGGCAAAAACCCAAGCGATTACGAACGTTACTCTGTACTGGCGGTGACCAGCATTTACGGCGTGGATATTCTGGCAGACAACGCACAGGAATGCCGGGAACGGCTTTTTGCGCTTTGGGATGAGGAATATACCGCCGTTGTAAAATCGGCAGCCAACCCGCAGTGCCGGGAAGCTGTGCGGTATATCCTGCAAAAGAACATCCTGTGCGGCGATGCGCTGACCATGGAGCAGTCCGACGGCAGTCCCATCGTATTTGCGGAGTGGAGTTTTCCCACCGGCAACTTTATCAAGCGGCGGGACTACCGGCTGGATGTCCTGCTGAAAGAAAACACTGACAACGACGCCTATTCCGACCAGCTTTCCCTGTTTGCCGATGAACCGGACGGCACGGAAAACTGGATGATAGACCCTGTTACCCACGAAACCATCCCTCGCCCTCTCCGTGAATACCAACCGGTGGATTACAGGAGGGTGCAGGAAAATGGCTGACGTATACCAGACCCTTTATAACCCCGATGTGCTGTCCTGCCTTGCCAACTTGTCCAACGATGAGGTGTTCACCCCACCAGAGGTAGCAAACCGGATGCTGGATCTGCTGCCGCAGGAGCTGTTCCGCAGCCCGGACACCACATTCCTTGACCCTGCCTGCAAATCTGGCGTGTTTCTGCGGGAAATTGCTAAGCGGCTGCTGGTGGGGCTGGAAAATGAAATTCCAGATTTGCAGCAGCGGGTGGATCATATCTTCCACAAGCAGCTCTATGGCATTGCTATCACGGAGCTGACCAGCCTGCTTTCCCGCCGGAGCGTGTACTGCTCCAAATATCCCAACAGCAAGTATTCTGTTTCCTACTTTGAAAATCCAAGTGGTAATATCGCGTACAAACGCATACAGCACCGCTGGAAAGATGGAAAGTGCGCCTTTTGTGGTGCATCCAAAACAGAATATGAACGCGGAGAGGAATTGGAAACTCATGCCTATGAGTTCATCCACACCATCCGCCCTGAGGATATTTTTAAGATGAAATTTGATGTGATTATTGGAAACCCGCCGTACCAACTAGCTACCGGCGGAGGAACAGAAGAAAAGAAGTCCGCTACGCAAGCTCGACCTGTTTATAACACATTTATTGAACAAGCAAGAAAATTAAATCCTAGATATATTTCCATGATTATTCCAGCAAGATGGTATGCTGGAGGAATGGGCTTGAATCAGTTCAGAACAGATATGCTAAACGATAAACATATCACCAAACTGGTCGATTATATCAATTCTAAAGATTGCTTTCAAGGTGTTGATATTGCAGGTGGTGTTTGCTACTTTTTATGGGAACGAGATTCTACTTGCGAAGAATGTCAAGTTACAAATATTTCAGGAACATCAGTAACGACTGAAGTTCGAGCACTGAATGAATTTGAAACGCTATTTGTTCGTTCAAACAAATCCATCGATATAATAAAGAAGGTTCTGCACAAAAGCAATCGTTTCATGCCCGAAATTGTGTCATCTATCGATACCTTTGGCATTCCGTCAAAAGAGAAAGGTCATAGTGTCAAGCAACCCGGTGATGTAGAATTGCTACACTCAAAAGGATATAACGACCAAGAAATCGGGTATCTTTCTCGTGACATGGTGAAAAAGAACAAAGACTTAATCGATAAATACAAGGTGAAGATTTCCATTATGGTTCCTCAAGGAGGCGAAGTTGGCATAAAACCAGAAAATGGATACCGTTCTATTTCCACACCGCAAATTGTTCCACCGGGACAAGTGGATTCTTTTTCTTATCTGAACATCGGCTTCTTTGATACAGAAGCAGAGGCAAAGGGTTTAATCAGTTATGTAAGTTGTAAGTTCGTAAGGTTTTTGCTTCGTTCCACCTATTCATCAGTTCATGTATCTAAAGATAATTTTCGGTTTGTTCCGTTAGTGGATTTCAAAAAGACTTGGACAGATGAAAAACTCTACGAATATTATGAGTTGTCACCTGAACAAATAACTCTTATAGAGGATACAATGCGTCCAATGATTCTAGAAGGTGGTGACGAGTAATGGACTTTTTCCCACAGCGTCCACCGGTAAGCCCTAAAATTTATGCTTACGAGCTGATTGGGGTAGCGTCCCACAGGGGCTACATCAAGGTCGGCTACACCGAGCGGGATGTGGATACCCGCATCCGGGAGCAGACCCACACCGTGGCTGTGCCCTACCGGGTGCTGGAAACATGGCCTGCCATGCGCAGCGATGGCAGTTGCTTTACGGATAAAGACCTCCACGCCGTGCTGCGCCGCAAAGGGTTTTGGCAGTTGAACGAGGGCGAGGACCGGAATGAATGGTTCCGCTGTACCGTCAACGATGTGAAAGCTGCCGTTTATGCAGTACGCAACCGCACCGAAAACGTAGAAAACCGCACCAACGATTTTTCCATGCGCCCGGAGCAGAAAGAGGCGGTGGATAAGACCGAAGCCTATTTCCGCTCAGCCGCCGCCGAGGGCTACCCGAAGTTTTTGTGGAACTGCAAAATGCGGTTTGGCAAGACCTTTGCCGCCTACCAGTTGGCAAAACGAATGGGCTTTAAGCGGGTACTGGTGCTCACCTTTAAGCCCGCCGTGGTCAGTGCGTGGCAGGAGGACCTGAACACCCACAAGGATTTTGAGGGCTGGCAATTTATCTCCCGCACCACGGAATTGACCTACGAGACCGCCGACCAGAGTCGCCCTATCGTCTGCTTTGGCTCGTTCCAAGACTATCTCGGTGTGGACAAGACCACCGGCACCATCAAGGGCCGCAATGAGTGGGTACATACCATCAACTGGGATCTGGTCATTTTCGATGAATACCACTTTGGCGCATGGAAAGAGAACGCCAAGAAGCTGTTTGAACAGGACGATGAGGACGACTACGATTCCGAAAATATGGAGCAGTACAGCCGTGCCGATGCCTACGATGAAACATGGCTGCCCATCACCACCAACCACTACCTGTATTTGTCCGGCACCCCCTTCCGTGCCCTCAACTCCGGCGAGTTCATCGAGGAGCAGATCTACAACTGGACCTATTCCGATGAACAACGTGCCAAAGAAAACTGGCAGGGAGAGCACAATCCCTACGCTGCTCTGCCCCGGATGGTCATGATGACCTACAAGATTCCGGAAAGCATCCAGCAAATCGCCAAGCAGGGTGAATACGATGAATTTGACCTGAACGTGTTCTTTTCCGCCAATGGCAAAGGCCGGGACTGCCGTTTTGTCTACGAGGATTATGTGCAGAAGTGGCTGGACCTGATTCGGGGTTCCTATCTGGAAACCACCGTGGACGAGCTGAAGCTGGGAGCCAAGAAGCCCGCTCTGCCCTTTGCGGACTCCCGTCTGCTGAACGTGTTGCAGCATACCCTGTGGTTCTTGCCCAACGTGGCATCCTGCTACGCTATGGCAAACCTGCTGGCAGATAGGAAAAACACCTTCTACCACGACTACCGGATCAATGTCTGCGCCGGTACGGAGGCTGGCATTGGTGCTGCCGCACTGGAGCCGGTACAGCGTTCCATGGGCGACCCGCTGGAGACCAAGACCATTACCCTTTCCTGCGGCAAGCTGACCACCGGCGTGACGGTGAAGCCGTGGACAGGCATCTTTATGCTGCGGAACCTCTCCAGCCCGGAGACCTATTTTCAGGCCGCATTCCGTGTGCAAAGCCCTTGGGAAGTGACCACGGACAAGGGGCAAAAGGAGATCATCAAGAAAGAGTGCTATGTGTTCGACTTTGCGCTCAACCGTGCTCTGCGGCAGATCTCCGATTATAGCTGCCGTCTGAACATCCACGAGGGCAACCCGGAAAAGAAGGTAGCGGAATTCATCAACTTCCTGCCGGTCATTGCCTACGATGGCAGCTCCATGCGGCAGATCAACGCCGGGGATATTCTCGACATTGCCATGGCTGGCACCTCTGCCACCCTGCTGGCAAAGCGCTGGGAAAGCGTGCTGCTGGTGAACGTAGACAACGAGACCCTCTCCCGCCTCATTGCCAACAAGGATGCCATGGATGCTCTGATGAAGATCGAAGGCTTCCGCAGCCTGAACTCGGACATCGAAACCATCATTGCCAAGTCTGAAAAGGTGAAGAAGGCGAAGAAGGAAGGCACCAAAGACCTTACCCCGAAGCAGAAGAAGGAGCTTTCGGACGAGGAAAAAGAGTACAAGTCCAAGCGCAAGCAGATTCAGGAAAAGCTCATCAAGTTCGCCACCCGCATTCCGGTGTTCATGTATCTGACCGACTACCGGGAGCGCTGTCTGAAGGACGTGATCACCCAGTTGGAGCCGGGTTTGTTCAAGAAGGTCACCGGTCTGTCGGTAAAGGACTTTGAATTGCTGGTATCGCTGGGTGTATTCAACGATTCCCTGATGAACGATGCTGTGTACAAATTCAAGCGGTACGAAGATGCCAGTCTGAGCTACACCGGCATTAATCGTCACGAGGGCGAGGATCGTGGCGGCTGGGATACGGTGCTCTCGGATGCCGACTACAACAAGATGTTTACCTTGCAGCAGGCATCTATGGAAGCCCCTGCGCCCGCTCCGGATGACCTGCCCGCAAAGCCCTATTTCACCCCGGACGAGGACGAGCCAAAACCGACTCCTGCAAAGAAGCCTGCGCCACAGCCCACAAAACCTATCATTAGCTATGACGGTTTTACGCCCAAAACCAACACGGCGCAAAGCACACAGGCTTCTGGCAGCAAAATCCACAAGCCGAGCAACAGCTATACACCCCGCTCGGCTTCCGGTACCCCCGGCAGCTTTACACCGCGCCCGTCTGGGTCGAGCGTTGGCATTGGAGTAGCAAAGCCGAGCTTTGGTCTGAACAGCCAGCCTGTCGCTCAGCCAAAACCGCCTGTCAAGGTGGATGTTTCCAAAATCAAGGTTGGTGTCAAGGTCAAGCATAAGGCGTTTGGCATTGGCACGGTAGCAGCCATCCAGCCCGATATGGTCACGGTACGCTTTGGTGGTGTGGAAAAGAAATTCCTGCTGCCTGCCGCAATCGTGCAGGGGTATCTGAGCTTGATGGAGAATTAAATAAGGACATAGAAGAATCCTCGGTCTGCAAAATAGTAGACCGAGGATTTTTGATAAGTCACTATGGAAGTCCCCAAAATCATTTTTCTATCCAAGACTGTGTGCTGCAATCATAAACTTTGAATCCGTAGTTTTGAATTAACCGAAAATCTGTATCATCAAGTGACGAATTAGTAGGAGTGGGAATACCTATGGCCAAGAACTGTTTTGCTCTGGAAAAAGCAACGTATGCGAGTCGCGTAGATTCGGTTGTTTCAGATTCTCCCTGCGGAAACCAGTTTTTCCAATAGCTCGCAGAATCGCAACTCTGCTTCGCAGAAGAAACAAATAGAACGGACTCAAATCCTCTGCCTTTACAACCATGTATGGTTTCGATCTTTAAATTACAATTTTGTGTGGAATTTGTGCTTTGGTGAAATGTTGCTATAACCTTTTTATTCTTTACTTTATTTCTCAATTTCCCGATATGATATTCACCGATAGATTTATGGTGAGCATTTGCAAGAGAATCTGATAATGCATTCTTCCACGAGCCCCATGAAAGTTCCAAGTTGAGTGTATCTTCACTACTAACGAGCGCCTTTCTGATGCATAATAAAATTTGCCGCCAAGTTTCTGAGGCGACACATTGTGGTTTATATAGATTTATGGAACTTTCATGCTCTTCTGCTGCAAAATACGATCGTTGGACCGCTCGACTAAGATAGTGTAATCCTTCCTGGAAGGATGCTACATCTGTATTTCTTTGCAAATAAACAAAATGTGCAAAATCCTCTATGATATTGGGACTCATATTGGGATTATCGGATTTTACTCCTAAAAGCTTTCTCTTGAGCGCCATGTTTCTGACAATTATACAGCAGTCTTGAAATTGAATGCTTTCCTGTAAAAGAAGATTTTGGTATGATTGTATTAACTTTTCTTCCTTTCCTCCATTATACAGTAATGCAACGAGCGGAGTTTTAGCAGTTTGTTCTTTTTTTCCAACTATGTAGCTTTTTCGATTAACTACTCGTCCCGAAACATTTACAATTGCTTGATTACTCCGGAAATTTTCAATCAAATGCATTTCTTTAAAATGATTCTGCATAATAAAGTTCTTCGTATCACTGGGTTCAATGCTACGAAACCCATATATTGCTTGATTCAAATCTCCCACAAGGTGTATTTGAGTACCGTACTTATGGAGCTCGTTAAGAATTGAAAGCTGAACATATGATAAATCTTGGCATTCATCAATGATAATAAAAGGAAACCGTTTGGCAATCAAGCTAGCAATATTGGTGTGAGTTTTTAAAAGGTAATCAACTAAGCACTCAATATCTTCATATACGAAAAAGCCACGTTCTCTAAATTTTTTCTTGGTTGCTTTCAAATCAGCCTTTATGTGTTTCTTTTCCTGATCACATTGTTTTTTAAATTCTTCTTTTTCGGTACTAAGTTTATCACCACAATAACAATATTTTTGGGATTTTATATCATAAAAGAAGTGATTTGCGGGAATGTTTCCAAGCCTTCCATAAGAATAGTTGGTCTTAAATGCGTTTAAAAACTCACTTTCACATGAAGAATCCACAATTTTCAGGATGGAATCAGATTCTTCAGATAGCTTTTTTACGATGCGATTAAGAAAGGGATTGGCAATATATCCATGAAGCCAACTTGTAAATGTGCCAAGGAAATGGGGGTATTGTATCTGATGCCGGAGATATGATACAGTTCTATTTCTTATTTCATCTTCCGCCGAATTTGTAAATGTCAAAATCGCAATTCCGCTCGTTTTAGATTGCCAATGTGATAGTTCATAAGCGACCTTGACTCCAATCACTTCTGTTTTTCCGCTTCCTGGACAGGAATTCAAATAGATGTCAGATCCAATATCTGATAGAACATAGTTGATTTGATCATCAGTAAGATGAAATAAAGCACAGCATTGATCATGGCGACACTTGTTTGATAGTCGGCCTGAACAAAGAGAATGATTTTTTATATTTACTATTGTGCCGCAGAGATCAGGAACAAGCCAAATCATATTTTCATTCATTTTTCAATTCCCAGCATAAAGTCAATAGCTTCTATTATGTATAGCGGAATGTCAAATTCATCATCAATTGCATCAGAGAGTAATTGTGCAAATAATCCCTTCCCAATTTCTGATGACTCGATTTGCGTAAGAATAAAATATGACATTTGAGCATCATCGCTTACCGTATCGCTATTGATCATATCAATATATTCCTTGATTTTATCCTGCCGTATTTTAGAGGAAATTTCAGATAAAAGAATTTTCAACATAATTTTAGCATTGTGATGGCTTTCGATTGCAAGATCATACTCAAAAGTTTTACTATTGACAAATACTCTGCAATTATTTGTCATTGCCGCAGACTGATCTTTATAGTAGAGAAATGGATTTTCGCCCTTCAAATGCTCACCTTTTTGTGGAAGAGCAGAATCTTTTGGCGGATCATTATCTGTTAAGGCAACACATCTTTGCGGAATAGATGAAACCTTTGTGTATTCAGAAGATTCATATGAGCCTTCTCGTTTCATGAAAATTTTTATACGCTCGGCATATGTGGTTTTTGATTCTTTTTCTCCTTTAGATGGAATATTAAGCTTATATCCATTATATAGTTGCATAAAGCGTGTAAAATATATTCCATTCATGTTTATAATGGATATTCCGGCTTCTTCTAGACTGGATACTTTACACTTTTTTGCCGAACACATTCTTTTTAAATATATCTGAGCTAGTTTTGGAACAACAATCGCTTCGGCTATGCCCTCTACTAAAATATTACCTTTGGAGAAAAGGAGCGTGGATTTTGTGGCATCCAGCCATCGATTTATAAATTTTCTAGTTTCATCATCCAGACCACAGTCACATAACGGAACAATCATGCTGCCAGAATCTGTTTGATTGAAAGAAATAATATTGTCAATTGAAACAGACGATGCCAACGAGACAGAGTGCGTGGTTATTATTACTTGAATATCATTTTTCTCTGCCTGCTCCTGTAAATACTTTAACAATTTTATCTGGAGCTGGGGATGAAGATGCGCTTCAAGTTCTTCAATTAAAAGAATTCGTGGAGTTGTATATTTGTCTTTTAAGCCTTCGAATTCTGCAAGAATTGTAGCAATATAAATCAAGTTATTATAACCAAGACTATTTTCCGAGAGACTTCTGAACAAATCAATTGATGGTTCCGAAGTGCTATTCGGAAAGAATAATAGTTGAAAAGATTCAATGATTCTTTCATATTTCAAAGGGTTGAATTGAATTGCTGTTTTCTGACTATATACTGTGCCAGCTGCCTTTTCTAAGCTTTCGTTGATTAAGTTTTTAGCATGTATAATTTCTTCCTCTTGCGAAACGGCAGAGTTAAAATCATTGAAGTCCTCTTCCAAAGGCATCAGTTCAGAACGATCACGAATTTCCTTTAATTTTTCTTCAGATAAGTTTGCAATCAGCCTTGATAATCTTGATCCTCGTCCGGATCTCAATGCTCGTTCTGCGTCTCGGAGAGGTGGCAAATAAACACATTGAATATCATTTAATGGCTCCCAATCAAATATACTGCCGGATGATTTTCCACCCCATCGATTCTGCTTGTACACATTTCTAATATTTGTTATATGCTGAATCTCTAAATTGAGCTTTGCGTCAAACGTATCAGTCAACCATGTCAGATATTCAACTTTTTGAGCCTCACTTAGTTCTGAAAAAATCCCGGAGATTTCAATGCAGTCCACCGGTTTTGAAGAAAGCGTTTGGTAGTCAACATGAAAATCTTCTTCGGATACTCCTCTTCTCGAAAATTCAGACTCGCTAAGAAGAACACGAATAGCATCAATTACGGTACTCTTTCCGCAACCATTTTCGCCTACGAGCAAATTAAGCCCTTTGGAAAATTTGACTTCAGTTTTGTCAGAAAACATTCTGAAATTTTGCATTGATAATTTCGAAAGATACATAGTTATCTCCTCCAGCACTCATAAAAGTTGCTATATCGTGCATTCTAACTTCATTATACAATTTTTACTAATACATATCAATTCAATTAGAAATTTATTTATGCCAAAGGAGTGTGATGCCATGACTCAACTGAAAACCGACCTTGCCTATCTCCGCAACGAAAAAGCTAAAGCAGAGCAGAAGCTGCGCTCTTGCCAGCACCGGGAGAAAATCCTTGAACGCCAGATGTCAGAGCTGAACCGGAGAGAGCGTGTGCATCGTCTTTGCACCCGTGCCGGAATGCTGGAAAGCTTTCTGGTCTGTCCGGGAGAACTGACCGATGATCAGGTGATGGAACTGCTGAAAATCTCGTTCCGTCAACCGGAAGTCGTGCTGGCTCTTGCAAAGATGGTGCATGACGTTCACGAAAAGCAGAACGTTCCGAACCCCCTATGAAATAGGGCGCAATTATACACCGTTCCGGTGAAATTGCGGTCTTGCAGACGGCTCGATGAAATCGAAGCTGGCGTTTGTGCGCCAGCCCGATTCCATCCCAAGGAAAACTGCATTTTCCTTGCGCTGCTTTGCAGCTATCCTTTTGCGGCTCCCGCCTGAGATCGAAGCGCATGGCACTCCGTTCTAAGGCGGCGAGCAAAACCGAATACGATTCCAGACCGTTCATCAAGAGCAATCTTGCTGGGCGGTCTTTTTGTTTGGGGGTGATGCCTATTCCGTGTCCGCATTTCAAAATTACCATCGTCAAGCGCAGC
>OIGB01000232.1_pt1 | contig 17538 bp, 15 predicted proteins | sample 1582171 | NCBI WGS metagenome assembly OIGB01 (sample SAMN02674607, study PRJEB24791) | human gut metagenome, SKBSTL069 | isolation source: stool | host: Homo sapiens | place: USA
CACTCTTTCCCTACACGACGCTCTTCCGATCTCCGGCGGTGCAGACGCCAAGCCATACGTTGCGGCAGCGGCTAAAAAGGCGCTGGCAGACCACCTGACCCGCACCGGGCGCACCGGCACGGTGGAGGACGGTCTGTTCCCCAGCACCTACCGGGTGAAGTGGGACATCGTGGGCGAACCGAAGGTGAGCATCCTCATCCCCAATAAGGACCACACCGAGGACTTGGAAAAGTGCCTGCACAGCATCTGGACAAAGACCGAATGGGAGCACTTTGAGGTCATCGTGGTGGAGAACAACTCCACCGACCCCGCCACCTTTGCCTACTATAAAAAGGCGCAGCAGCGCTACGACGGTCTGCGGGTGGTCACCTACCCGAAAAAGGGCTTCAACTTTTCCGGCATCAACAACTTTGGCCGCAAATACGCCACCGGCGAGTATCTGCTGCTGCTGAACAACGATGTGGAGGTGCGCAGCGGCGAATGGCTCACTGAACTTCTGCGCCAATGCGCCCACCCCGGCGGGGCGGCAGTGTGCGGTGCCATGCTCTTTTACCCGGACGAGACCATCCAGCACGCGGGCGTCATTACCGGGCTGGGGGGCTACGCGGGACACAGCCACAAGTACAAAAAGGCCGGCGGCAGCGGCTATCTGTTCCGCACCGCCACGGTGCAGGACTTTTCTGCCGTTACTGGTGCCTGCCTGCTGGTAAAGACCAGTGTGTGGGACGAGGTAAAGGGGCTGGACGAAGCCTTTGCGGTGGCCTTCAACGATGTGGACTTCTGTCTGCGGGTGCGGGATGCGGGCTATCGCATTGCGTGGACACCCTACGCCCAGCTGACCCACTACGAGAGCAAGAGCCGCGGCGGGGACGAAAAAGACCCGGTAAAGGCACGGCGCTTTACCGCCGAGCAGCAGCGCCTGTACGAGGTGCACGGCAAGGCGAACATCCTGCATGACCCCTACTACAACCCCAATCTGACCATGGACCGGGAGGATTTTTCCGAAAGCGATGATCTGCGCGGGCTGAAAGAGGGACGCATCACGGTGCAGTGGAGGGAATAACAGCATGAACATCAAGGGTCATTTCGAGACCATCACCCGGCACAAGCTGCTGGTGATGAAATACTGCTTTGAATGCGGGCTGTATGAACAGGGGCTTGCCCACGACCTGAGCAAGTACAGCCCCACCGAGTTCATCCCCGGGTGCATCTACTATCAGGGCGACCACAGCCCCAACGAAGCCGAGCGCGCAGCCAAGGGCTACACCTCGGCGTGGCTGCACCACAAGGGGCGCAACAAGCATCATCTGGAATACTGGATCGATTACAGCACCACCAAGACCGGCCTGACCGGCATGAAGATCCCCCTGCGGTACGTCTGCGAGATGGTGTGCGACCGGGTAGCGGCAAGCCAGATCTATCTGGGCGACAAATACACCGATGCTTCCGCGTGGGAGTACTACCAGCGCAGCAAGGATCACTACCTGATGCACCCGGAGACCCGGGCGCTGCTGGAAAAGCTGCTGCGCATGGTGCGGGACCTCGGGCGGGAGCGCACCTTTGCCTACATCAAATTCCTGCTTGGCTGCGAAACCGATTACTAAGCATATTTGGCAAACGCCGCTGACGAAAAGTCGGCGGCGTTTTTGTGTGGTCTGCCGGACAACGCAAAAACACCCCGGCCGGGCGATTTTACCGCCTGACCGGGGTGTTATTTTTGCAAGAAAAATATTACTGCTCGTTTTCGTAGATCTTGATATAGCGCGGAGCGCTTTTATCCTGCCAGAACAGCAGAATGGCGGTCAGGGCGACAGCCAGTGTGGTGAGGACGGCGAGCAGAGCTTTGAGAACTTTCATGGTTTGGTGCCTCCTTGTGAAGTTCGGGAGCGGAGCGGGGGACGTTCCGCCTGTCATGTTAGGTATAGTATAGCATATTCCCGCAGTAAAGGCAAACGGCAGAGAGGGGAGAACAAAAAGAAAAATACGGTGGTTAGTTAAAACTAATTGGCGAAAACGAATAAGAAAGTTCAGGAAAATTCATCATTTGAGCCGTGATGTCGTTGACTTCCCGCGCCAAAATGATACAATAAGTGTGTTAAGCAGCTGCTGTCCCTGTACCAGTGCGCCTGCATGGGCGAGGGGATGGCAATTCAAGCAGAATGGGGGATTTGAAATCCATGTTGAACAAGCTGAAACGTGCGGCGCTTGGCGCGCATACGCCGCATGACAAGGCAACTGCTGCAAGCAAACCTGTCCCGATGCCTCTGCCCGCGCAGGTACGCATCCTTATGAGCCAGCACATTGGCGCACCCGCCAAGGCACTGGTGAAAAAAGGCGATGAAGTGTTCGTCGGCACCAAGATCGGTGAGGCGGGCGGCTTTGTCTCCGCAAACATCCACTCCAGCGTTTCCGGTACGGTAGCTGCAGTGGAAGCTTTCCGTCTGTCCAATGGCCGTATGTGCGATTCTGTTGTCATCAATACCGATGGCAAGCAGACCGTAGACCCGGCTGTCAAGGCACCGGAAGTCACCGATAAGGCCAGCTTCCTTGCCGCCGTGCGCGAGTGCGGTCTGGTCGGTCTGGGCGGCGCAGGCTTCCCCACCGATGTGAAACTGCAGCCCAAGCAGTCGGTGGATACTTTACTGATCAACGCCTCCGAGTGCGAGGTGTGGCTGACCAGCGACACGCAGGAGATGCTGGAGTGCAGCGATGATATCATCCGCGGCATCAAGGCTGTGCTGCAGTATACCGGCATCCCGAAGTGTATCATCGGCATTGAGAACAACAAGCCCGAGTGCATCGACCTTCTGTGCAAAAAGACCAAGGACGACAGCGCTATTGAGGTAAAGCCCCTGCCCAGTGTTTACGGCACCGGCGCAGAGCTGATCCTCATTGAGAAGTGCCTCGGCCGCGAGGTGCCCCACGGCGGTCTGCCCGCCGATGCAGGCGCCATCGTGATGAACGTGACCAGTGTTTCCACGCTGGGCAAGTATCTGGCTACCGGTATGCCGGTGGTCCAGCGTACCATCACCGTGGACGGCGATGCCTGCGCAAAGCCCCAGAACGTTGTTGTGCCCGTGGGCACCGCTTATCAGGATATTCTGGACTATGTGGGCGTGAAGGGCGAGCTGGGCAAGGTGGTTGCCGGCGGTGCCATGATGGGCCCCGCTGTGGAGAACCTTTCCTACCCCACCACCAAGACTACTTCCGGTCTGATCCTGCTGAGCAAGGCAGCTGCACAGCCCGCACAGGTCAACCCCTGCATCCGCTGCGGCCGCTGCGTGGAGTACTGCCCCATGGGTCTGGAGCCCGTGGAGGTCAATCAGGCCTACGCCGCCCGCGATGTGCAGGAGCTGGGCAAGCTGCACGCTGACTACTGCTTCAACTGCGGCAGCTGCTCCTTCGTCTGCCCGGCAAAGCGCCCGGTCACCCAGATGATGAGTCTGGCCAAGGCCTTCTATCTTGGCGAAATCAAAAAAGGAGGCAATAAGTAATGGATACGAAGCTTATTGTTTCGGCTTCCCCGCACGTCCGCAGTGACGAGACCACCCAGAGCCTGATGGCTAACGTGATCGTTGCACTGTGCCCCTGCGTGGTTGCCTCTGCGATCATTTTCGGCGTGCGCGCCCTGCTGGTCACCGCCGTTTCCGTGGTGGCCTGTGTGGCCTTTGAGTGGCTGTACTGCAAGCTGCTGAAGCGTGCAAACCCCATCAGCGACCTGTCCGCTGTGGTCACCGGCATCATTCTTGCCATGAACGTGCCCGTGGGGATGCCCATCGGTCAGCTGATCATCGGCGATCTGGTGGCTATCATCGTTGTCAAGCAGCTGTTTGGCGGCATTGGCATGAACTTTGCAAACCCCGCTCTGGTGGGCCGTATCGTGCTGTTTATCAGCTTTGCCGGCTCCATGAATAAGTGGGTATTCCCGGATGCAGCGGTGGATCAGCTGTCCAAGGCTACCCCGCTGGCTGTGGCAGATCCTTCCAAGCTGAGCCTGCTGGATCTGTTCATGGGCATCCACGGCGGTGTGCTGGGCGAGACCTGCGCACTGGCTATCGTGCTGGGTCTGATCTATCTGGTGGCTACCAAGACCATCAGCATCGCCATTCCGGCTTCCTACGTTGGCAGCGTGTTCGTGTTCTACCTGATCGCTACCAAGGATCTGCACAGCGCACTGGTTGCCGTGCTGAGCGGCGGCCTGCTGTTCGGCGCTGTGTTCATGGCTACCGACTACGTTACCAGCCCCTTTACCCTGAAGGGCAAGCTGATCTACGGCGTGGCTCTGGGCATCGTCACCTTTGCTATCCGTTACTGGGGCAGCTACACCGAGGGCGTGTCCTTCGCACTGCTGTTCATGAACCTGTGGGTCCCGTACATCAATGACTTGACCCGCCAGACGCCGTATGGCTATGTCAAACCTGCTAAGAAGGAGGCTGCTGGCAAATGAATAAGTCTACTTGGGAAAGCACGGTAAAGCCGGTAGTCGTGCTGAGCGTCATCGCACTGGTGGTCAGCTTCCTGCTGGCCCTGGTCAACTCCTTTACTGCGCCTATCATCGAAGAAAACCAGAAGGCCGCCACTCTGGCAGCTTATGTGGACGTCATGCCCACCGTTTCTGACGCCAAGACGCTGGAAGAAGTGACCGGTTTCACCACCGAGAACGTCACCGGCGTCGTCAAGGCCGAGGATGGCAGCATCGCCATCAAGGCTGAGGAGAAGGGCTTCGACGGCGGCATCCTCACCGTCATCATGGGCTACGACACCAACGGCACCGTCACCGGCATCTGGGTGGACGCTTCCACTCAGACCAAGGGCATCGGCTCCAATGTCGCAACCGACACCTTCCTTGCCCAGTTCAACGGCATGGACGGCACCCAGAATATCGCCATCGGTCAGGGCGGTTTTGACGCATACAGCGGCGCGACCATTTCCTCTAAGGCACTGTTCGCCGCCATCAACGACTGCGTCAACTGCTACAACGAGCTGGCATAAAGGAGGTTGGTAAGAAATGGCATCTGAAAACAAGTCCAAGGTAAGCATCCTTACCAACGGCATCATCAAAGAGAACCCCGTTCTGCGTCTGGTCCTGGGCACCTGCTCCTGCCTGGCAGTTACCACGGCAGTCTCCAGCGCACTGGGTATGGGCGCAGCCTTCACCTTCGTGCTGGTCTGCTCCAACATCCTGATCTCGCTGCTGCGCAACGTGATCCCCGCAAAGGTCCATCTGCCCTGCTACATCGTCATCATCGCAGGCTTCGTCACCATCGTCCAGATGGTCATGCACGCCTACATGGACAGCCTGTACACCGCATTGGGCGTCTTCCTGCCCCTGATCGTCGTCAACTGTATCATCCTTGGCCGTGCCGAGATGTTCGCCTGCAAGAACAACGTGGTCGATTCTGCACTGGACGGCGTCGGCATGGGCATCGGCTACACCCTCACCGTCGTGCTGATGGCTACCATCCGCGAGGTGCTGGGCAGCGGCACTTGGCTGGGCTTCCAGGTCCTGCCCGACAGCATCGCCCGCATCAGCATCATGACTCAGGCTCCCGGCGCATTCTTCTGCTACGGCGTCCTGATGGCCGGCTGTGTCTGGCTGGAAGGCAAGCTGGATGCGCGCATCGAGCGCAAGAGCTGCTGCGACATCGACAATCTGAAGAAGGAGGGCTAATAAGATGCTCGTCAAACTCGCTGCTATCTTCTTCAGCATGATCCTTGTCAACAACTACGTGCTGGTGAAGTTCTATGGCATCTGCCCGTTCCTGGGCGTTTCCAAGAAGCTTGACTCCGCTGTGGGTATGTCCGGCGCTGTCATCTTCGTCATGTTCATGGCTACGGCTGTGACCTTCCCGCTGCAGATCTTTGTTCTGAACCCCGCCGGTCTGAGCTATCTGCAGACCATCGTGTTCATTCTGGTCATTGCAGTTCTGGTGCAGTTCATCGAGATCTTCCTGAAGAAGTATGTCGTTGCGCTGTACAACTCTCTGGGCGTCTACCTGCCCCTGATCACCACCAACTGCTGCGTTCTGGCTGTCACCATTCTGGTCGTCGATGACTACGGCGCAGACGTCGAGGCTCTGGGCTTCGGCGCGGCCTACATCGAGGCTCTGATCTGTGCCATCGGCGCAGGCGTCGGCTTCATGCTGGCTATGGTCATGTTCAGCGGCGTGCGCAAGCGCGTGGAGGCCTGTGATCCCCCGGCTCCCTTCAAGGGCCTGCCCATCACTCTGCTGGCCGCAGCGATCACCAGCCTGTCCTTCATGGGCTTTGGCGGCATCGTTGAGAATCTGTTTAACGTGACGCTGTAAAGGAGGAACAGGATTATGAATATCGCATCTGCTGTTATCCTCTGCACCATCGTCGGTGCTGTCGGCGCAATCATTCTGGTCGCCGCTGCCAAGTTCATGGCAGTTGAGGAAGACCCCCGTATCGAAGAAGTTGCCGGCTGTCTGGCCGGCGCAAACTGCGGCGGCTGCGGCTACGCAGGCTGTGCCGACTACGCAAAGGCTGTCGTCATGGACGGCGTGCCTTGCGACAAGTGCGCTCCCGGCGGCCCCAAGGCTGCTGCTGCCATCGCCAAGATCATGGGCGGTGAGGCAAGCGCTGTGGAGAAGAAGGCCGTGGTCCAGTGCCAGGGCAGCTCCGAGCACTGCAAGCCCGCTTACGACTACAAGGGCATCCAGACCTGCGCCGCTGCTGCTACCCTGTACGGCGGCCCCAAGACCTGCTCCTTTGCCTGCATCGGTCTGGGTGACTGCACCAAGGTCTGTAAGTTCGACGCCATCCACATCGTGGACGGTGTTGCCAAGGTGGACAAGGACAAGTGTACCGGCTGTGGTGCCTGCGCCAACATCTGCCCCAAGCAGGTGATCATGATCGACGCCGGCGGCCCCCGCAAGCCCGTCGTTATGTGCTCCAACCAGGATAAGGGCGCTGTCGCCAACAAGCTCTGCACCACCAGCTGCATCGCCTGCGGTATGTGTGAGCGCACCTGTAAGTTCGACGCCATCCATGTCGTTGACGGCGTGGCCCGTGTGGACTACGACAAGTGCAAGGGCTGCGGTATGTGCGCCCAGAAGTGCCCCAAGAAGATCATTCTCTTCCCCCTGAAGGACGATCCGTATCCCCCGAAGCCCGTGGTGAAGTCTGCTGCTCCCGCAGCAAAGCCCGCCGCCCCGGCTGCCGCCCCTGCGGCAGCACCGGAGGCTAAGGCTGAGGCAAAGCCCGAAGTCAAGGCAGAAGCCAAGACCGAGACCAAGGCTGAATAAGCGCTGACCTCAAAGAGGGCCGGACAGCTGTCCGGCCCTCTTTTTGCGTGCCTTACGGGGGTAGCCCTCTCCGTCACCTTCGGTGACACCTCTCCCAAAGGGAGAGGCACTGGCGAGCCGGGACACTCTGCACTGGACGCTGGAAGCGTATGCTGGCGCAAAATGCCGGGCCTCGCTTACGCGGGCAGAGGCTTCTGAAAAAGCGCGCCTTGTAAAGCTGCCGTGAATCGAGACCGCAAGGCACTACAGTTCCCGATAAAATAAAACTCTGCTCGTCCAGCAAAAACCTGCCCGGCCTGCCAATGGCTCTCCCTCTGGGAGAGCTGGCGCGGAAGCGCCTGAGAGGGCTTGCCGTGACGGAGAGGTTGAAACTCCGGCAGCAGAAAGCTATAATGGGATAGGATACAACGCGCTTACGGCAAGGCGCGGACGGAAAAGGAAAAACGGAAAGAGGAATCGTATGGAACAACAGAACACCCGCCTGCGGAACGTGGGCTTCATCACCTTCTTTTTCAGCGGCATCTGCGCCATTTCCAGCGGCGTGGTGGTCAGCCTATTGCAGGAGCAGTATGGCTTCGCCTACGGCATGACCGGAACCCTGCTGTCTCTCATGAGCATCGGCAACCTGCTGGCAGGCTTCCTCATCGCCATGCTGCCCGGCAAGCTGGGCATGAAGCCCAGCATCCTGCTGCTGACCATCGGCTATGCGCTGGGCTACGCCATGATGGGCCTCAGCGGCGCGGTGGCTGTGCTGGCGCTGGGCTTCTTCCTCGTGGGCATCGCCAAGGGCAGTGTCATCAACACCTGCACCATCCTCGTCAGCGATAACTCCGCTGACCGCACCCGGGGCATGAACCTGATGCACAGCTGCTATGCCTGCGGCGCACTGCTCTGCCCCTTTTTCATCGCGGCGGCAGGCAGAGTGAGCGGCTCCTTCGCCGTGCTGGTGCTGGCTGTGCTGGGTCTGCTGCTCTGGCTGGTGTATATGGGGACTCCCTTTGCGGGCAAGGGCGCGGGCAAGAAGGAAGTCACCGATTGGAGCTTCCTCAGATCCACCCGCTTCTGGCTGTTGACCGGCCTGCTCTTCTGCCAGAACGCCGCTGAGCAAAGCGTCACCGGCTGGATGGTCACCTACTTCAAGGGTAGCGGCATCATCGCAGGCGCACTGGCGGCCTATACCGTCACCGTCATGTGGGGCGCGACCCTCGTGGCACGTCTGCTCATCGCCTTCGTGTTCCCCTTCAAGCAGCCCCGCAAGGCCATGGTGGTCATGGGTGTGAGCTGCACCATCTTCTACATCCTGCTGGTGCAGGCCCGCAGTCAGGGCGCGGCCATCGTGCTGCTGTTCGCCTTTGCCTTTGCGATGGCGGGCATGAACCCCACCGCTGTGGCCAGCGCAGGCCGTATGACCAGCGTGACCAGCATGGGCATCATGCTGCCGGTGGCGGCCAGCGGCGCGATCCTGATGCCCTGGGTCATCGGCGTCGTGGCCGAAAGCGCCGGTCTTGCCGCCGGTATGATGACCAACATCGTTCCCTGCGTGGGTCTGGTCATCTTTGCAATCTTCGTGGCAAAGCTTCCGGAGGAATAAAGAGTAAACGAAAGGCCGCTGCATTCGCAGCGGCCTTTCGTTTACTCTATTCCCCGTGCCTTTGCGCTGAACTCACAGCCGCAGTAGTCCTGCCGGTAGAGGCCGTATTCCTCTGAGAGCTGTAACGAGCGCAGATAGCCGTTCTGCTTTTTGAAGTCGGAGGGCAGGTGCTTCACGCCGAACTCCTGCTCCAGCTCCTGCCCGATGGCATTGATGCGCTTGGCGTCCTTGTGGGGGCTGATGGAGAGGGTCGTGGTGAACCAGTCGAAGCCGTGCTCAGCGGCATACTGGGCTGCACGGCGCATCCGCAGCCGATAGCAGACCGTACAGCGACCGCCGCGCTCCGGCTCGTTTTCGAGGCCCGCGACAGCGGAGTAGAACTCCTGCGGGTCGTACCGGTCTTCCACCACCGTCACGCCCAGCGGGTGGGCGGCGGCGACGAAGCGTTCCAGCTCTTCGCCCCGGCGGTGGTATTCTTCGGCGGGCCATGTGTTGGGGTTGTAGTAGAGCACGGTGATGTCGAAATACCGGCACAGCCGCTCCAGCACGGCGCTGGAACAGGGGCCGCAGCAGGCATGGAGCAGCAGCCGGGGGCGGGTGCCGCCCAGAGTTTTCAACACTTCGTCCATCTGCTGTGAAAAATTGAGTTGGTTTGACATAAGAAAAGTCCTTTGCTATACTGAGATGTAGCGATTGGATAGAGCGTTAAGCCTCTCCCTTTGGGAGAGGTGTCACCGCAGGTGACGGAGAGGGCAAGCCAGAAAAGACAGAGCCGCAGTGCAGCGATAAGCAGGCCCTTTGTCAGAGCGGTATCATCGCCGCGCGGGTGTCTCCTCCTCAACATCCTTGCCCTCTCAGGCGCTTACGCGCCAGCTCTCCCAAAGGGAGAGCCTTTTGCTCTATTATATCACAAACATATCCAAAACGGAGGAAAACTTCGATGACCAAAGAAAAGATAGCCCGCATCAACGAGCTGGCACACAAGAGCAAGACCACCGGCCTGACGGAGGCCGAAAAAGCCGAGCAGCAGGCTCTGCGCAAGGAGTATATCGAGGACATGAAGTCCAGCCTTCGCGCCCAGCTGGAGCGCACCTCCATCAAGGAGCCGGACGGCACCATCCACAGAGTGAGCAAAAAGAACTGAACCGGGAGGAAAAAGTCGTACAAAACCGCTTTTTCCTCTTTTTTTGTGGGCGAAAGAGTGCTATACTTATACTCGAGCTGTTGCGTGCTCCGGCAGGAGCTGCGCGGCAGAAAACAAGTTTCCCAAGGCGGCGTATCCCGGGCAGGGTGCGCGGAAAAGGCCGCCTTTTGAAAAACAATAAAGAGGTCATTTATTATGCTTACTGCAATTACGGGTATCAACTGGGGCGATGAGGGCAAGGGCCGCATGGTCGACCTGATCAGCCAGGAGTACGATATTGTTGCACGCTATCAGGGCGGCAACAATGCTGGTCATACCGTCAAGAACGAGCGGGGCAAGTTCGTGCTGAACCTGCTGCCCTCCGGTATCCTCCGTCCCAATGTTGTCTGCGTGATGGGCAACGGTATGGTCATCGACCCCCACCATCTGGACGGTGAGATCAACAAGCTGCGCGAGCAGGGGATCTCCATCACCCCTGCCAACCTGAAGATCTCTGACCGCGCCACCATCACCATGCCCTACCATGTCGATCAGGACGGTCTGGAAGAGGCACGTCTGTCCAAGACCGGCGCACAGTTCGGCTCCACCAAGCGCGGCATCGCCTACACTTACGGTGACAAGTACATGAAGAAGACCCTCCGCATGGGCGACCTGCTGCATCTGGACGACTCCGTCAAGAAGCGCTTGGTCACCATGGTGGACTCCAAGAACCTCGTCATGGAGGGCAGCTACAACGCCGCTCCCATCAGCGTGGATGAGATGTGGGCATGGCTGGAGAAGTACGCCGCCATCTTCAAGGACTACATCTGCGACGTGGGCCAGTATCTGGCTGACGCCGATGCCGCCGGCAAGAAGGTGCTGTTCGAGGCCCAGCTGGGCGCTCTGCGCGACATCGACTTCGGCATCTACCCCTACACCACTTCCTCCAACACCATCGGCGCTTACGCCCCCATCGGCGCAGGCATCCCGGGCCACAAGCTGACCAACTCCGTCGGCGTCATGAAGGCTTATTCCTCCTGCGTCGGCGACGGCCCCTTTGTCACTGAGCTGGCCATGACCGAGGAAGAGAAGCACGCTCTGCGTGAGGCCGGCCACGAGTACGGCGCTGCTACCGGCCGTCCCCGCCGCGTCGGCCCCATCGACCTGGTGGCAAGCCGCTACGGCGTCTTCTGCCAGGGCTGCGACGAGGTCGCCCTGACCCTGCTGGACGTGCTGGACTACATGGAGAAGATCCCCATGGTCACTGCTTACAAGCTGAGCGACGGCACCACCACCACCCGCTTCCCCATGGGCGAGGCTCTGGACACCGCACAGCCGGTGGTGGAGTATCTGCCCGGCTGGCACTGCGACATCACTGCCGCCCGCAAGTGGGAAGACCTGCCCAAGGAGGCCCAGAACTACATCGAGTATCTGGAAAAGGCCGTGGGCTGCAAGATCACCTATATCTCTGTGGGCGCAGAGCGTGAGGCATACATCCACCACGTGGTCTAAACCCTGAATTCACCGGAAAGAAGGATGCCGCTAATGTTTGACATCATCGCCGACAGCGCCTGTGACTTTACGCCGGAAATGGCGCAGAAGATAGGCGTGGAGATCGTGCCGTTCTATGTTTCGCTGGACGGTGAGCACTACCGCAAGGAGGGCAAGGAGATCGCTGTGCGGGATTTCTACCAGTTCATGGTGGACAACCCCTCTGCCTACCCCAAGACCAGCCTTGCCTCCATCGAGGATTTCGAGGAGGTGTTCCGCCGTCAGGCTGAGGCCGGCCGCCCCACCCTCTGCCTCTGCTTCACCGGCAGGATGAGCGGCTGCGTGGGCAGCGCCCGCAACGCCCGGGAGCTGGTGCTCGAGGACTACCCCGACGCGAAGATCGAGGTGATGGACTCGGCAGCGGCTACTGTCACCGAGGCGACCATGGTGGAGAACGCTGTGGCCATCCGCGACGCAGGCTGCACGCTGGACGAGGCGGTGACCTGGCTGGAAGCGGAAAAATCCACCAACAACATCTTCTTCACGGTGGGCAACCTCGATTACCTCATCAAGGGCGGACGCATCGGCAAAGTCTCTGGCCGGGCGGCGAACCTTCTGGGCATCAAGCCCATGATACTCTTCAAAGACGGCGAGATCTTCTCGGGCGGTGTGGCCCGGGGCCGTCAGAAGAGCTTTGAGAAGGCCCTTGAGCAGCTGATGAACTATCTGGACGCCAACGGCGGCACGCCCGACGACTACCGCATCATCGTGGGCTACGGCTACGATGAAGAAGAGGGCAAACGGCTCTGGATGCAGACCCGCGCCGCCCTGCGTGCCAAGTATCCCGCCGCACAGTGCGAGGTGGGCCTGCTGCAGATCGGCTGCACCATCGCGGTCCATACCGGCCCCTATGCGCTGGGCATGGGCATCATGCGCCGCTGGAAAAAGCAGTAATCGCTGGATCAAAAAAATCCTCTCCCATCGGGAGAGGATTTTTTGTGTGTTATGGAGTGTTATCGGCCCTCGGTGCGCTGAGCCAGACGGGAAAAGCGCTTGTCTTTGTCCTTTTCGTCGTCCTGCGGGGCAGGTGCGGTGTGGGTGAACCGGACTTCGGTGACGCGGCGGCGGGCCGTGCGGGTCACGACGCCCTCGTAGTCGTTCAGCTGGAAATGGTCGCCCACCTTGGGCAGATGGTGGGTCTTTTCCTGCACGAGGCCGTTTACGGTGTTGGAGTCGATGTCTTCATCCTCGGGCAGGTCCAGCGTCTCGTAAAGGTCGTCCACGCTGGCCGAGCCGGACACGAGCCAGCTGCCGTCCGACTGCTGGCGGAAGTCCTCGGTGGCCTCGTCGTGTTCGTCCCAGATCTCGCCCACCAGCTCTTCCAGAATGTCCTCGAGGGTGATGATGCCCTCGGTGCCGCCGTATTCGTCCACGACGACTGCCATGTGATGGTGCTGCTCCCGCAGGGTGCGCAGCAGCTGGGAGATCTGGGTGGAGCCGGTGGTGTAGAGGGTGGGGGCGATGAGGTCCTCCATCGTGACGGTCTTTTTCAGACGGGCGATGTAGAAATCCTTCTCGTGGACGACGCCGATGATGTTGTCGACGGTGTCGTGATAGACGGGCAGACGGGAATAGCCGGATTCTGCGAAGGTCTGCGCAAGCTCTTCCAGCGAAATATCGTCCTCCACGGCCACCACGTCTACGCGGGGCGTCAGGATCTCCTCCACTTCCACGTCGTCGAACTCGATGGCGCTGCGGATGAGCTGGCTTTCCCGGTCGGTGAGCTCACCGTCGTTCTCCGCCTCGCTCACCATGGTGATGAGCTCACCTTCGGTGATGGCGTCGCTCTCACTGCTGTGGACGAAGCGTCCCAGCAGCTTCTTCCACTGGCTGAACAGCCAGGTCAGGGGGGTGAAGAGGGTCAGGAGCAGACTCAGCACCGGCGACACGGCGGTAGCGATGGTCTCGGGCATCTCCTTGGCGAGGGTCTTGGGGGTCACTTCGCCGAAGATGAGGACGACTACCGTCAGCACGATGGTGGAGGTGGTGGCGCCCCGCTCTGCACCCAGCCACTTGGTAAAGAGGACGGTGCCGATGGAAGCGGCGGCGATATTCACGATGTTGTTGCCGATGAGGATGGAGGAGAGAAGCTTGTCGTACTTCTCGGCCATCGCCAGCACCCGGGCGGCGGAAGTGTCGCCTTCGTCGGCGCGGCTTTTCAGGCGTATCTGGTTCAGGGAAGAAAATGCGGTCTCGGAGGCGGAGAAGAATGCGGAAAACGCGATCAAAACGATCAGCGCCACCAAGAGCGTTATACTGCCATCGTCCATAATAAAGGTTGATCAACTCTACTTTCTTATAATAATATGTTAACCAAAAAGTGCTTTCCACCGTTGCCTTCGACGATGAAAAGCACTTTGTTCAACGCCTATAATATCATATTCCACCCGCCGGTGCAAGCGTTCCTGTCAGGAGGAGGGATAAAATAGGTAAAAAGTCTGCGGTTTTCAGCGGAGCACAAGGCCCGTGCCGTCGTAGTCCACCGTCAGGGTCGCGCCCTCGGTGTAGCTGCCCTGAATGATGGCCTTTGCGATGAGCGTCTCCACACGGCTCTGGATGAACCGCTTGATGGGACGTGCGCCGTAGACGCTGTCATAGGAGGAATCAATGATGAAGTCCTTGGCTGCCGTGGTGACGTCCAGCTTGAGGTGCTTGCCCTCGTCCATCCGCTTGCGCAGATCTTCGAGCTGCAGGTCCACGATCTTGCGGGTCTCGTCCTTGGTGAGGCTCTTGTAGTAGACGATCTCGTCCAGACGGTTCAGGAACTCGGGACGGAATTTGCTCTTCAGCAGCAGATCGATCTGCTTGCGGGCGTCCTCACTCAGCTCGTTGGAGCCCTCGGCGCGGCGCTGCTCCAGATCGTTCAGGATGATGTCACTGCCGAGGTTGGAGGTCAGGATGATGACGGTGTTCTTGAAGTCCACCGTGCGGCCCTGACTGTCGGTGATGCGGCCATCGTCCAGCACCTGCAGCAGGATGTTGAAGACGTCGGGGTGAGCCTTTTCCACCTCATCGAACAGCACGACGCTGTAGGGTTTGCGGCGGACGGCCTCGGTCAGCTGGCCGCCCTCTTCATAACCGACGTATCCCGGAGGCGCGCCGATCAGGCGGCTGACGCTGAACTTCTCCATATACTCGGTCATGTCGATACGCACCATGTTCCGCTCGTCATCGAACAGAGCCTGTGCCAGAGCTTTTGCCAGCTCGGTCTTGCCGACGCCGGTGGGGCCGAGGAAGAGGAAGCTGCCGATGGGGCGGTTGGGGTTTGCGATGCCGGCGCGGCTGCGCAGGATGGCTTCGCTCACCTTGGTGACGGCTTCATCCTGGCCGATGACTCTCTTGTGGAGCACATCGTCCAGATGCAGCAGCTTCTCGCGCTCACCCTCCACCAGCTTCTCCACGGGGATGCCGGTCCAGCGGGCCACGATGCGGGCGATCTCCTCGTCGGTCACGCGGTCGCGCAGCAGGCTGTCTTCCTTCTTGGCGGCGGCGATCTTCTCTTCTTCTTCCAGCTGTTTCTGCAGCTGAGGCAGCTTGCCGTATTTCAGCTCAGCGGCCTTGTTCAGATCGTATTCGCGCTGTGCCTTTTCGATGGCGGCGTTGGTCTGCTCGATCTGCTCGCGCAGAGACTGCACCTTGCCGATGGCATTCTTCTCGTTTTCCCACTTTGCCTTCATGCTGTGGAACTTATCCTGCAGCTCGGCCAGCTCTTTTTCGAGGTCGCGCAGACGGCTCTGGCTCAGAGCGTCGGTCTCCTTTTTCAGGCTGACCTGCTCGATCTGCAGCTGGGTGATGCGGTGGGCAAGGTCGTCCATCTCGCTGGGCATACTGTCCATCTCGGTCTTTATCATGGCGCAGGCTTCATCCACCAGGTCAATGGCCTTATCGGGGAGGAAGCGGTCGGTGATATAGCGGTCAGAGAGGGTGGCGGCGGCGATCAATGCATTATCGCTGATCTTCACGCCGTGGAACACCTCGTACCGCTCTTTCAGGCCGCGCAGGATGGAGATGGTGTCTTCCACGGTAGGCTCATCCACCTGCACCGGCTGGAAGCGGCGCTCCAGAGCGGGGTCTTTCTCGATATACTGACGGTACTCGTCCAGCGTGGTCGCGCCGATGCAGTGCAGCTCGCCGCGGGCCAGCATGGGTTTCAGCAGATTGCCGGCGTCCATTGCGCCGTCGGTCTTGCCGGCACCCACGATGGTGTGAAGCTCATCAATGAAGAGGATGATCTTGCCCTCACTCTTCTTCACCTCATTCAGGACGCTCTTCAGACGCTCCTCGAACTCGCCGCGGTACTTTGCACCAGCCACCAGAGCACCCATGTCCAAGCTGAACACGGTGCGGTCCTTCAGGTTCTCCGGCACATCGCCCCGGACGATCCGCTGGGCCAGACCCTCGGCTATGGCCGTCTTGCCGACGCCCGGCTCACCGATGAGGCAGGGGTTGTTCTTCGTCTTACGGGACAGGATGCGGATGACATTTCGAATTTCCTGGTCACGGCCAATGACGGGGTCCAGCTTCTGCTTGCGGGCCAGGTCAACGAGATCCTGACCATACTTCTGCAGGGCATTGTAGGTGTCCTCGGGGTTGTCGTTGGTCACCCGCTGGTTGCCGCGCACGGCGGTGAGCTGCTGTAAGAACTTATCCTTCGTGATGCTAAAGGCGCGGAACAGCTCGGAGGTGTTCTGGGTCTGCTCGTCCAGCAGGGCGAGGAAGACATGCTCGACGCTGACGTAGTCGTCCTTCATGGCCTTGGCCTCGCGGGCGGCGGCGCTCAGCACCTTGTCGGTGGCCTGCGAGATATAGACCTTGTCGGGGTCACGGCCAGAGCCGGACACCCGGGGCATTGCGGAAAGCTTTTCGGCCACAGCGGCGGAGAAGCTGACTGCGTCCACATTCAGTTTCTGGAGCAGCTGGGGGATAAGGCCCTGCTCCTGTGTCGCCAGAGCGTGGAGCAGATGCTCCGGCTCCAGTGCGTTATGCTGATACTCCACAGCCAGCTGCTGCGCCGCCTGCAGAGCCTCAAGGGTCTTCTGGGTATATTGACTGGTATTCATAAAGTCAAGCCTCCATTCATACCGGAAGTTGAGATCTGATGTCGGATGAGAGAGATTACGTTCTGTTGATTTAGCACTCTTACTCATCGACTGCTAAAAATATACTCCAAACACGCTGCAATGTCAATAGGCAAAACCCGGAAGAGACTCGGATTCACAAAAAGTTTGCAAAAATGCAAAAAATCACACCATATCGTCTCACAAAGGCAAATAAAAAGCCCCTGCCGGGCGGAAAGTCGCAGCAGGGGCGGAAGGAATGAGAGGATCATTCAGCAAACAGCGGGGTGGACAGATAACGGTCGCCGGTGTCGGGCAGCAGGACGACGATGTTCTTGCCTGCGTTCTCGGGGCGCTTTGCCAGCTGGATAGCAGCCCAGACAGCAGCACCGGAGGAGATGCCCACCAGAACGCCTTCCTTGTGGCCGATCAGGCGGCCGGTGGCAAAGGCGTCGTCATTTTCGACGGTGATGATCTCGTCGTAGACCTTGGTGTCCAGCACGTCGGGGACGAAGCCTGCGCCGATGCCCTGGATCTTGTGCGCACCGGCGGTGCCCTTGCTCAGGACAGGGGAGGTGGCGGGCTCAACGGCCACGACCTTGACGCCGGGATTCTTGCTCTTGAGGTACTGGCCCACACCGGTGATGGTGCCGCCGGTGCCGACGCCGGCTACAAAGATGTCGACCTTGCCGTCGGTGTCGTCCCAGATCTCGGGGCCGGTGGTGGCGATGTGAGCCTTGGGGTTGGCCGGGTTGACGAACTGGCCGGGGATGAAGGAGTTGGGGATCTCTTTTGCAAGCTCGTCGGCCTTGGCGATGGCGCCCTTCATGCCCTTGGCACCCTCGCTCAGCACCAGCTCTGCGCCGTAAGCCTTCATCAGCTGGCGGCGCTCGACGCTCATGGTCTCGGGCATCACGATGATGATGCGGTAGCCCTTGGCAGCTGCCA
>OIGB01000266.1_pt1 | contig 15575 bp, 9 predicted proteins | sample 1582171 | NCBI WGS metagenome assembly OIGB01 (sample SAMN02674607, study PRJEB24791) | human gut metagenome, SKBSTL069 | isolation source: stool | host: Homo sapiens | place: USA
CCAAGCCCGAGATCCACGTCGAAGTTTGCTCCAAGTGCCATCCTTTCTACACTGGTAAGCAGAAGCTGGTCGACACCGGCGGACGTGTTGAGCGCTTCAACAAGCGTTTCGGCCGTAAGTAATTGCAACAATTACAAGGCTTCCAAGAGCGTCGTTCCCTTTGCGGGGAGCGGCGCTCTTTTTGCGTCCGGCCGCGAAAACTGCCGCATCAGCGCAAAAGAAACAATATTTGGAAACGCACACAGGTTTATCTTATTTCTGACACATTTTCGGGCTAAAATGATGCAGATATTCCCGGGGACACCCGCAGAGAAGGAGCGTTTTTTGTGATAGAAGTATCCCACCTCACCAAGAAATACGGCAGCCGCCTTGCAGTGGACGACATCTCTTTCACGGTGGAGGACGGCGTCATCTACGGCCTGCTGGGGCCGAACGGTGCCGGTAAGTCCACCATCATGAACATCCTCACCGGCTACCTCGCCGCCACGGAGGGACAGGTGACGGTGGCGGGCCATCCGCTGCCCGAGGAAGCCGACGCCGCCAAAGCCTGCGTGGGTTATCTGCCGGAACAGCCTCCTCTTTACCCGGAGATGACGGTGGCCGAGTACCTCGACTTTGCCGCCGAACTGAAAGGCGTCAAGAAAGCCGACCGCCCGGCACAGGTGCAGTCTGCCGCCCGCCGTACCGGTCTGGAAGATGTCCTGCCCCGGCTCATCCGCAGCCTCTCGAAGGGCTACCGCCAGCGGGTGGGCGTGGCGCAGGCGCTGCTGGGCAGTCCGCAGCTCATCATTCTGGACGAACCCACCGTGGGCCTCGACCCGGCGCAGGTCATCGAGCTGCGCCGCCTCATCCGGGAGCTGGGCCGCACCCACACGGTCATCCTGTCCAGCCACATCCTCAGTGAGGTGAAGGCCGTCTGCGACAAGGCACTTATCCTGTCGCAGGGGCATCTGGCCGCCGTCGTGGACCTTGCCGCCGAAGAGCGCGATTTGGAAGAGCTCTTCCTTGAGCTGACGGCTCCGGAAGAGACTGCGGATAAAAAGGAGGACTGATTCGATGCTTGCCATCTACAAGCGGGAGCTGCGCAGCTTTTTTCACGGCATGATGGGCTATCTGCTCACGGCCTTTCTGCTGGCGGCTTCCGGCATCTATTTTCTGGCCCTGAACCTCGGTTACGGCCTGACGGATTTTGGCTACTATACGCTCTACCGCACGATCTTCATGCTGCTGCTCTATTTCCCGGTGCTGGCCATGCGCTCGCTGGCCGAAGAGCGCCGCGCCCGCACCGACCAGCTCCTTCTCACCAGCCCGGTGTCTGTGTGGGGCATCGTGGTGGGCAAGTATCTGGCCCTCTGCACCGTGTTCGCGCTGCCCTGTCTGGCCGACGGCATCATGATCGTCGTGCTCTGGCTGCTGGGCGGCACGGCCTCGGCCTGCGGGGCGAATTTCGCCGCGCTGCTGTGCTATTTCCTGCTGGGATGTGCAGCCATCGCCGTCTGCGAGTTCTGCTCCGGCCTCACGGAGAACCAGATCATCGCGGCAGTCATGGGCTTTTCAGCCCTGCTGCTGGCCTATATGATGCCCAGCCTCCGCAGTATGTTCAACGCCGGAAGCGCCGTGGCGCTGGTGGTCTTTACGGCTCTGTCGGCGGGAGCCTCCCTTGCGGTGGGCCTGCGCACCCGGAGCTTCACGCTGGGCTGCTTCTGCTTTGCGGCCCTCTGCGCCGGGCTGAGCGCCCTGTTCCTGCTGCGCAGCGCATGGCTCACCGAAGCGTTCAGCGCTGTCTTGAGCGCCCTCTGCCTGTTTGCGCCCTTTGAGGAGTTCGTCAACAACAGCTTTTCTATCCCCACGCTGGTCTATTATTTGACGGTGACGGTGCTTTTCCTCTTCTTCACGGCGCAGGGCATCGAGAAGCGCCGCTGGAACTGAGAGGGGGGGACAAGACCATGAAGAAATTTGAGAAAAAGAGCGCAGGCCCGCTGGAACGGCTGCGGCTGCGCAGCGGCATCTATGCCTCGGCGGTCACGGTGCTGGTGGTCGTGCTGGCCGTCCTGCTCAACCTCATCGTCCGGGCCGTTCCGACGAAGTACACCGAGTTCGACCTCTCGGAGGCCGGGCTCTACACCCTCAGCGGCAGCTCCAGGGACATCGCCCACGCCCTGACGCAGGATGTCACCATCTACTATCTGGCCGAGACGGGCAGCGAGGACGCCATCATCACAAAGCTGCTGGACCGCTACGCCTCCGAGAGCAGCCACATCAAGTGGGAGACGAAAGACCCCGCTGTCTACCCGACCTTCGCCGCCCAGTACGGCGTGCAGTCGGCTGAGAACGGCAGTCTCATCCTCGTCTCGGGGGAGAAGAGCGCCGTGCTGGCGGCGTCTGACCTCTACGATTATGACTACTCCGACTACTACACCACCGGCAGCTACAGCGTGACCTTTGGCGGCGAAAATAAGCTCACCGCTGCCATCTACCGCATCACCAGCGGCGAAGAGCTCCACGCCTACTACACGACGAACCACGGCGAACAGCGCCTCACCGACACCCTGACCGACGCGCTGGAAGGCCAGAACCTCTCCGTCAGCCCCCTCGACCTGCTGACGGACACCATCCCGGACGACTGCGACCTGCTCATCATCAATGACCCGCAGCAGGACGTTGCATCGGCGGGCGGCCTCGTGGATGAGATGTCGGCCCTGCGCGCCTACCTGAAAAATGGCGGACATCTGATGCTCACCACCGACAGCTATTACTCCACCCCGAACCTTGACGCCCTGATGGCCGAGTTTGGCCTGACCCGGACGCCCGGACTCGTAGTGGAAGGGGACAGCGGCCATTACCTGAACGGTTACCCCTACTATCTGCTGCCGGATTACGCCACCGACACCGAGAGCGGCACGCTGGACGGCATCGACACCAGCCGCCGCGTCCTGCTGCAGATGGCGCAGGGCATCACCATCACCGAGACGGAGGACGTCACTTCGGAAGCTTTGCTGGTCAGTACCGAGAGCTCCTACAGCAAGGCGGCGGGCTACGAGATGACCACCGCCGAGCAGGAAGACGGCGACCCCGACGGTCCCTTTGCGCTGGCAGCCTATGCTTCCGATAACAGCACCGGCGCAGAGGTCATCTGGGTCAACTGCGGCAACATGGACAACGAGGCCGTCTACCAGACGGTTCCCGGCAACGTGACCTTCCTGCAGGGCTGCGCAGCCTCTCTGGCCGGGCAGGAGGGGACCACCCTCGTGGAGTCCAAGGCGCTGGAAGCTGCGCCCATCACCATCTCGGGCCACACCGCCGCTGTGCTGGGTCTGGTGTTCGTCCTCATCCTCCCGGCGGCTGTGCTGGCCGTGGGCGCAGTGGTGGTGCTGCTGCGACGCCGCAAGTAAGGAGGCACGCCATGAAAGCAAAACAGCATACCCTCATCGTTTTGCTGGTGTTCGTCCTCGCCGCCGGGGCGGCGCTGGCCCTGCTGACCCACGCGAACCAGAAGGCCGAACAGGCCGCCAGCGAGGCCGAGGACGGCAGCATCCCGCTGCTGGATGGGACCACCGCTACGCTGGAAAGCGTCTCCATCCAGTATGGCGGCGAGACGCTGACGCTCCGGCCCTCTGACGACGGCTGGACGCTGACCAAGGACCCGACTTACCATCTGGATGATTCGGCCTGCAACACCATCCGCACCGCGCTGGCAGGCACGAAGGCCAGGCGCCAGCTCGAGGCGCAGCCCGGCGAGGACTACGGCTTCGACGCGCCCCGGCTTGTCGTAAATGTTTCGGCGGCGGGGGAGCGCACCACCCTTACCGTGGGGGCGGAGAACCCCGTCACCGGGGATGTGTACGTCCGGCGGGAGGGCGGCGACGCTGTCTATACTGTGGACGCGGCCAGGTTCCGCTGCATGGAGCAGACGAAGGCGGAGCTCTTTGGGGCGTTCAGCCCGGCGGGCATCACCGTCTCGGACATCGAGGCCGTGCGCTATACCCTCCAAAGCGGCGAGACGATCAAGCTGCAATCCGTATCCCAGCCCACGGAGGCCGACAGCACCACCTACCAGACCATCTGGCGGCTCACCGACGAGCCGGACGACGCGCTGGATACCGACAAGACGGACGCTCTGCTGGCTGCACTGGCCAGCTATGTCACCGGGCAGAACACTGCCGCCGACCTTTCCGCCTGCGGCTTTGACGCCCCTCTGGTGACAGCAGAGGTGACGACAGCTGACGGCACTGTCACCCTGACGTATGCCATCGGCACCGATGGCTATTATATGATGGTGTCGGGCGACAGCTCTGTCTACACCGTGGACGGCCAGACCGTGCAGGCCCTCTGCCTGACGGCCCGGCAGCTGAAAGCCGACACCTGAGAATTTATCCCAAAAGCACCCGCAGTTCTGCACTGCAGGTGCTTTTATGCTGTATAAGGAAATGCTATATGCAAAATTGATGTAAAACCCGGGTGGGAAAAGCCCCCTCGGAGTCAAAGTTTCGGCAAACATCAGCAGAGTGATTGACATTTTGACAAAGATTGTTTAAGATAGACAAGACAGGGCAGAATAACTGCGCAATGTTACGGTCGTCATGGATGTTGTGCGGGGAGGAGTCTGCTCCCACAGCCGGCACAGATTGGATGGGCGAGGGAGCAGACTCGAAGTCACCCTAATGCGATGGAAGGATGGGGGAGTAAACCCCTGTCTTTTTTCGTATCTGAGTTACAAGGAGGATATAGGAAAAAATGAACAACTCGGTGATCGTTTCGCTGCGAGACATCGTAGTGGAATTTGACGGTCAGCGCATCCTGGATGGGCTGAACCTCGACATCCATGACAAAGAGTTTGTGACGCTGCTGGGATCCTCCGGCTGCGGCAAAACCACCACCCTCCGCCTCATCGCGGGCTTTCTGGAACCGACGTCCGGCAAAGTGCTGCTGAAAGGAGAGGACATCACAGGCGTACCGCCCTACAAGCGCCCGGTGAACACCGTGTTCCAGAAATACGCGCTGTTCCCCCACCTGAACGTCTTTGAGAATGTGGCCTTCGGCCTCCGCCTCAAGAAGATGGACGAAGAGACCATCCGCCGCAAAGTGCGGGATATGCTGGAAGTCGTGGGCCTGAAGGGCTTCGAGCGCCGCAGCATCGGCCAGATGTCCGGCGGCCAGCAGCAGCGTGTGGCCATCGCCCGCAGCCTGGTCAATGAGCCGGAGATCCTGCTTCTCGACGAGCCTCTGGGCGCCCTGGACCTCAAGCTGCGCAAGGAGATGCAGCTGGAACTCAAGCGCCTGCAGCGCGAGATGAACATCACCTTCATCTATGTCACCCACGATCAGGAAGAGGCCCTGACCATGTCCGACACCGTCGTCGTCATGAACGGCGGCAAGGTGCAGCAGATCGGCACCCCCGAGGACATCTACAACGAACCCAAGAACGCCTTTGTCGCCGACTTCATCGGCGACTCCAACATCGTGGACGGCGTGATGCACCGTGATTTCCTCGTCTCCTTCTCGGGCGTCGAGTTCCCCTGCGTGGACCGCGGCTTTGCCCGGGAGGAGAGCGTACAGGTGGTCGTCCGCCCCGAAGATATTGAAGTGGTCTCCCCGGTGGAAGGCCAGCTGGTGGGCGTCGTCAATGACGTCATCTTCAAGGGCGTCCACTTCGAGATGCATGTGGAGTGCGAGGGCCGCGAGTGGCTCATCCATTCCACCCGCGCCTGCACGCCCGGTGAGACCATCGGTATGCGCATCGGCCCCAACGAGATCCATATCATGTCGCGTTCGGAGGGGTGAGGCCGCATGAAGATTTACGATAAGAAACTGGCCTATCCGTACTTTGTATGGATGGTGCTGTTCACGGTGGTGCCGTTGTTCATCGTGGTGTATTACGCCCTCACCGACTCCGCCGGCAGCTTTACGCTGGACAATCTGGTGATTGTCAGCGGCTATGGCTCGGTGTTCGCCCGCAGCCTGCTGCTGGCCCTCATCTCCACCGTCATCTGCCTCATCATCGCGTTCCCGGTGGGCTATTTCCTCTCCCGGCTGCGCGTCAACAAGCAGCACATCATGCTGATGCTGGTGATGCTGCCCATGTGGATGAACTTCCTGCTCCGTACCTACGCATGGATGGGTCTGCTGAGCCTCAACGGCCCTGTGAACGCCGTTCTGGGCGTCTTCGGCCTTGGACCCTACAACATGCTGAATACCTCCGGCGCTGTGGTGCTGGGCATGGTGTACAACTATGTGCCGTATATGATCCTGCCCCTCTACACCAGCATGACCAAAATCGACCAGAGCATCGTGGAGGCGGCGCAGGACCTGGGCGCTTCCACCACCAAGACTCTGTTCCGGGTGCTCATCCCCATGAGCATCCCCGGCATCAGCACCGGCATCACGATGGTGTTCGTCCCGGCGGTGTCCACCTTCGTCATCAGCCGTATGCTGGGCGGCGGTTCCAACCTGCTCATCGGCGATCTGATCGAGATGCAGTTCCTCGGCAACAGCTACAACCTCAATGTCGGCTCTGCCATGAGCCTTGTGCTGATGGTCATTGTGCTGCTCTGCATGAGCTTTACGTCCAGCTTCGACGAGGATGAGATGGAGGGTGTGTCCTGATGAAAACGAAACATCTGCGTCTGATGCAGCGCGCCTACGTCATCCTGTTCTTCTGCTTCATGTACCTGCCCATCGCGTACATGGTCGTGTTCAGCTTCAACCAGAGCAAGGGCTACGCCCTCTTTACCGGCTTTACCTTTAAGTGGTACACCAGCCTGCTCCACAATGAGTCCATCCTGCACGCGCTGTGGGTGTCGCTGTATCTGGCACTGTTCTCGGCGGTCATCGCCACCGTGCTGGGAACTGCGGCGTCTCTGGGCATCGCCTCCATGGGGCGCAAGAGCCGCCTGCTGGTGACGAATATCACCTATATCACCACGGTCAACCCCGAGATCATCACCGGTATCTCCCTGATGATGCTCTTTGTGGCATACCAGCGCTTTGCGTCTGAGCTGGACTTCCTGCCCGGCAACATCATGGGCTTCCCCACGCTACTCATTGCCCATATCGCATTCAACGTGCCGTATGTCATCTTCAATGTCACGCCCAAGCTCAAGCAGCTGGACATCAAGCTGTTTGAGGCGGCGCTGGACCTCGGCTGTGACCCCCGACAGGCATTTTTCAAGGTCATCCTGCCCGAGATCAGCCCGGCCATCCTGTCGGGCTTCCTCATCAGCCTGACCTACTCCATCGACGACTTCATGATCTCCTACTTCAACTGCGGTACGGTGGAGACACTGCCCATCGCCATCTACTCCATGACCCGCAAGAAGGTCAGCCCGGAGATCTACGCGCTGTCCACCATCATGTTCGTGGTCATTCTGAGCATCATCCTCATCTCCAACGCCATGGAGAGCCGCGGCTATCGCCGCGACCAGCGCGCACTGAGAGGGGGAGATGTCAAATGAAGCGTTTCGTCATTCTTTTGCTGACGGCTGCGCTGGCGCTGACCATGCCGCTGTCGGCTCTGGCCGCGGGACAGATCGAGGTCACAGAGGACATTTCTGTTTCGGATGACTACGACTGGACCCGCTTCAAGGGCCAGAACGTCACCCTGAATGTCTACAACTGGGGCGAGTATATCTCCAACGGTTCCGACGACAGCGTGGACGTGGTGGCGGCCTTTGAAAAGCTGACCGGCATCAAGGTCAACTATACCACCTTCGACTCCAACGAGTCCCTCTACGCCAAGCTGAAGTCCGGCGCGGCCAACTACGATGTCATCATCCCGTCGGACTACATGGTCGCCAAGATGATAAGCGAAGGGATGCTGATGCCGCTGGACTACAGCAACATCCCGAACTTCCAGAACATCGACGAGGAGTACCGCAACGGGGACTATGACCCCGAGAATGCCTACACCGTGCCTTACACCCTCTGCACCACTGGCATCATCTACAATACAAAGATGGTAGACGAGGCCCCCACCAGCTGGGCAGACCTGTGGGACGAGAAGTATGCAGGCAACATCCTGATGTTCAACAACAGCCGCGACGCCTACGCCATCGGTGCGTTCAAGAGCGGCAGCAGCGTCAACCCCCAGACGACTGAGGAAGTGGACGCGGTGGTGGACGAGCTGAAAGCCCAGAAGCCTCTGGTGCAGGCCTATGTCATGGACGAGATCTTCGATAAGATGATCGGCAGCGAGGCGGCCGTCGGCGTCTACTACTCCGGCGACGCCATCACCATGATCGACGACAACCCCGACCTGGCCTGGGTGTTCCCTGAGGAGGGGACGGTGCTGTCGGTGGACAGCATGGCCATCCCCGCCACCAGTGAGCACGAGGAAGCTGCAGAGATGTTCATCAACTTCATGTGTGAACCGGACGTCGGCAAGGCCAATATCGAGTATATCGGCTACACCACCCCTATGCACTGTGTGTGGGATATTCTGGATGAAGACCTCAAGTACAGCGAGATCGCGTACCCCTCTGAGGACATTGCGGCCAAGGAAGAGGTGTTCACTGCCCTGAGCGATGAGGTCAACAGCGAGCTGGACGTGAAGTGGAGCGAGATGAAGAGCTACGACGAGGGCGGCAGCGGGTATCTGTTCCTGATGCTGCTGGCGGCGATGCTGGCTCTGGCCTGCTTCAATATCTGGCGCAAGGTGCGCAGGAAAACGCGCAATATGTATTGAACCTGAGGGGGCTGTGCGGAGGCGTACAGCCCCTTTTTATAAGGAAAGGGAAAGAATATGAGTGAATACAGAAGCTATACGGAGCAGATGACCGTGCTGGACGGCGACAGCGACTTCCGCCGCTGCCTGAAGCCCAGCGCCCTGTTCCGGTATGTGGAGCAGGTGTCGGCAGACCATGCCCGGGCTTACGGCATGGACCACGCCTTTTTCAGGGAGCGCCGCAGCGCATTCCTCGTGGGCAAGCAGGCCCTCAGGGTCTGGCGGATGCCGGGCCGTGCGGAGAAGATCAACCTGACCACGGCCTGTGAGGCGTTCAAGAAAGGCACGATGAAGCGGCTGACCACCATCACCAGCGAAACAGGGGAGAAGCTGGCCCTCGTGGACTGCCGCTGGATGATCGTGGACACTGAGACAGGGCGCATCCTGCGCACCCCCGGCTGGACGATGCCGGACTTCCAGAACGACGACCTGCCCGAAGAACTGCCCCAGATCGTCCACAAGAGCCAGCCGCTGACGGCGGCAGGGGAGCGCCGCGCCAGCTACTCCATGTGTGACCTCAACGGCCATATCAACAACTCCCTCTATCTGGACATCGCCTGTGACGCCCTGCCGCAGGAGGTCGTGGAGGCTGCGCCGCTGTCCTTCGCTTCCATCAAGTACCACCGTGAAGTGCCGATGGGCCAGACCGTGCAGGTGTTCTATGCCCCCTCAGGAAACGGCTGGTATCTGCTGGGCCGGAGGGAGGAGCACGCAGCCTTTGAGTGCTATCTGGAATTCGGAAGCTCTGTCACAGAATCTTTACAAAAATAATTACAAAGAAATTACAAAAAACTATTGCAAAAGTCCTTCAAAAGAGTTACAATATGGTTACAGAAAGGGCAAGACCCTTCTGGATCATGAAATCTTTTTCTTCTTGTTTTTTGGAATATCGGGTGTCCGCCATCCTCCTCCGGCTGTTCTCCTTCGCAGCTGCCGGCCGACACCGCACAGGCGATATTCCGCTTCGTGTGCAAAAGAGTCCGTCTGGTTTCAGACGGGCTTTTTTGCGTCCGAAAATCCGGAAAAATCGGCCCATAGCAAGGGAAAGTATGACCTTAGGTCAATTTGCCTGTTTTTCTGCAAAGGACATTTATAAAGTTTGGCGGGGCAGGGGTTTGTATTCCGCGTGGGTTTGTGGTAAAGTATATACAATCAATTCCTAAGTCGAAAACATGAAATTGTTTTGATGTTGTTTGATATGATCCGCTGCGGATGCGTTAAGAGAAAAGGAGTTTGAATATGGCTTATTTTTACGAAGAACCCTCCCGTACCTTTGGCGAGTACCTGCTGGTGCCGGGCTACTCTTCTGCTGAGAATGTCCCCACGGCTGTCAGCCTCAAGACCCCGCTGGTCAAGTACCGCAAGGGTGAGGAGAACTGCCCGCTGGAAATGAATATCCCCATGATCAGCGCCATCATGCAGTCTGTCTCCGGCGATAAGCTGGCCATCGCGCTGGCCCGTCAGGGCGGCGTCTCCTTCATCTACGGCTCCCAGAGCATCGAGAACGAGGCTGCTATGGTCCGCCGCGTCAAGAGCTTCAAGGCCGGTTACGTCGTTTCCGACTCCAACCTGGCCCCCACTGCCACCCTGCACGATGTGCTGGAACTGAAAGCCCGCACCGGCCACTCCACCATCGCCATCACTGCTGACGGCACTCCCAACGGCAAGCTGCTGGGCATCGTGGCTTCCCGCGATTACCGCATCAACCACACCCCGGACGACGCCTGCGTCACCACCTTTATGACCCCCGTTGAAAAGCTGGTCACCGCTCCGGCCAACACCTCCCTGCACGACTGCAACAACATCATCTGGGACAACAAGATCAACACCCTGCCTCTGGTGGATGCCGAGGGCAACCTGAAGTATATCGTCTTCCGCAAGGACTACGATTCCCATAAGAAGAATGCCAACGAGCTGCTGGACAAGAACAAGAGCTACGTCGTCGGTGCCGGCATCAACACCCGCGACTACGCCCAGCGTGTGCCTGCTCTGGTGGAGGCCGGTGTGGATGTCCTCTGCATCGACTCCTCTGAGGGCTACTCCGAGTGGCAGAGCCGCACCATCGGCTGGATCCGCGAGCACTACGGCGACACCGTGAAGGTGGGCGCAGGTAACGTCGTGGATGCCGAGGGCTTCCGCTTCCTCGCAAAGGCTGGCGCTGACTTCGTGAAGATTGGCATCGGCGGCGGCTCCATCTGCATCACCCGTGAGACCAAGGGCATCGGCCGCGGTCAGGCTACTGCCGTCATCGAGGTCGCCAAGGCCCGTGACGAGTACTTCAAGGAGACCGGCATCTATGTGCCCATCTGCTCTGACGGCGGCATCGTCCACGACTACCACATCACCCTCGCACTTGCTATGGGCGCTGACTTCGTCATGCTGGGCCGCTACTTCGCCCGCTTCGACGAGAGCCCCACGAACAAGGTCCGCATCAATGGCCAGTATATGAAGGAGTATTGGGGCGAAGGCTCCAACCGCGCCCGCAACTGGCAGCGCTACGACCTCGGCGGTTCCACCAAGCTGAGCTTCGAGGAAGGCGTGGACAGCTATGTTCCTTACGCCGGTCCGCTGGCCGACGGCGTCCAGACCACCCTGTACAAGGTCAAGAGCACCATGTGCAACTGCGGCGCACTCTCCATCCCCGAACTGCAGCAGAAGGCCAAGCTGACCGTCGTTTCCTCCACCTCCATCGTGGAGGGCGGCAGCCACGACGTCGTGCTGAAGAATGCGACCCCGAACATCATCAACGGCTGAATCTGAAATATCAAAGCACCCGCAGCACGGAAAGGCGCTGCGGGTGCTTTTTGCATATCCGGACGGCATCGATGCCCGTGATTTATCCGAGGACAGAAGAGCACTGCCGGAGGTGCTGGTAAAGATTCCGCAAAAATCATTTTTCTTTCTGCCGTCATTTTTTGCCAAAACCTCTTGCGTCCGCCCGCCAAAGATGCTATAGTGGTACAAACATCCTGTCATGACAGGACGAAACGCGCGGCAGCGCAGAGTTTGTTTGGCTGCACCCGCCGCAGGGGTGCGCGGAAAAAAGAGAGGAAACTTTTCATGAGCGAGATCAAAGTTGTGCCGTATATCCCGGATGAGGACTACGACAATCCGGCAATGGTCGTTGATTTTTACGAATTCACTATGGCCAACTGCCTGTTTCTGAACGGCTTTAAGGATACGACCCTTGTGTTTGATATGTTCTTCCGCAAGAACCCGGATAACCAGGGCTACTCCATCAGCGCCGGCCAGCGCAAGCTGACCCGTTTCCTGCTGAACTACCACTTCAATGAGCAGGATGTCCACTGGCTGCGCACCAAGGGCATGAGTGAGGAGTTCTGCGAGTATCTGCGCACGTACCGCTGGAAGGGCGATATGTACGCTCTGCCCGAAGGCACGGTCTGCTACCCCCATGTGCAGATGGTGCGCATCGAGTGCGACCTCGTGGGCGCTATCCTCATCGAGACCTACCTGCTCCAGACCATGAACTTCCACAGCCTCATCGCCACCAAGGCCACCCGCATCACCGGCCTCAACACTCACACCCCCCGCAGCGTCATGGAGTTCGGCACCCGCCGCGCACAGGGCGAGAGCGCAGGCAACGACGGCGCTTATGCTGCCGTTCTGGGCGGCTGCATCGGTACGGCCAACTGTCTGGCCGAGATGAAGTACGGCTCTGAGGTCAAGGCTGTGGGTACTGTGGCCCACAGCTTCATCGAGTTCTTCCCGACCGAGTTCGATGCCTTCAAGGCCTTCGCCGATACCTACCCGGATTCCGTCAGCCTGCTGCTGGATACCTACAACATCATGGAGAGCGGTCTGCCCAACCTCATCAAGCTGGACGACTACCTCATTGAGAAATATCCTGATGACCCCAACCGCCGCGTCAAGAGCGCCCGCATCGACTCCGGTGACCTGGCCCGAGGCTCCAAGCGCCTGCGCAAGGCACTGGATGCAGCAGGGAAGTCCTACATCAAGCTGGTGGCCTCCAACGGTCTGGACGAGAAGAAGATCGCCAACATGGAGCTGTACGAGCACGCACACTTCGACTCCTACGGCGTGGGCGAGAACCTCATCACCTCGGCCTCGGACCCTGTGTTCGGCGGCGTGTACAAGCTGGTGGCGGTCAAACGCCCCGACGGCAGCTATCAGCCCAAGATGAAGTGCTCCGACTCCGCCAGCAAGGCCATCATCCCCGGCAAGAAGATGCCGTGGCGTCTCTACGATGAGAACGGCCAGGCGCAGTGCGACCTCATCGCCATGGAAGGCGAGGTCATCGAGGCAGGCAAGCCGGTCACGATGGTCAACCTCGACTCCGATGCCATCGAGCGCACCGTCACCATCGTTCCCACCCGCGTCAAGCAGCTGCTGGTGCCGCATATCCTGAACGGTGAGCTGGCCATCGAGCTGCCCTCCATTGCGGAGAAAAAGGCCTATATCGCCAAGCAGCTCACCGAGGAGACCTGGGAGAGCGAGCTGCGCATCGAGATGCCCCACAAGCACTACGTCAACATGACCCCTGCTGTGGCTGAGTGCCGCTCCAGGATGTACGCAGAGCTGCACGGCGGCAAAGTGTAAACTTGACAAAACAGCATTTCTATTGTATTATATGAGCTGCCGCTCGCAGGATCGTGAGCGGCAGCTCATTCAGAAGCCACTGTGGTGAAATTGGCAGACACGAGGGACTTAAAATCCCTTTCTGGAGACAGAGTGCGGGTTCAAGCCCCGCCGGTGGCATGGAAAAGCCCCGGTAAGTGCAGAAATGCATTTACCGGGGCTTTTTGCGTATTAAAAAGGGAAGGGGACTATACCGCCAACCGGTATATGACTCGTCCGAGGGGGTATTATATTACTCTTCGTTGAATGCTTCTTCCTGCGCATGGAACCGCTCGAGGAAGCTGTGCTCCACACCCTCAGACTTGTAGCCGGGCATGGTATCCAGCGCCACTGCGTGGATGCTGCGGAAGATGCTGTTTTCGATGTTGGGGTTATCCCGCTTGAGGCGGCGGAGCAGAATTTTCGTCTCCTGCCGCTTGGAGCCACCGCCACCGTTGTCGCACATGGTGCAGTTCTCGGTAAAGCGGCAGGCGCACTGGATGAATTCCAGCTCATTGTAGCGCTTCCACGCCAGAATATCTTCCTCGCGGATGCAGTACATCGGGCGGATGAGGGTCATGCCGGGGAAGCTGGTGCTGTGGAGCATGGGCGGCATGGCCTGCAGCTGGGAGCCGTAGAACATACTCATAACGGTCGTCTCGATGACGTCGTTGAAGTGGTGGCCCAGTGCGATTTTATTGCAGCCCAGCTCCTTGGCCTTGCTGTAGAGGTGGCCGCGGCGCATCCGGGCGCAGAGATAGCAGGGGTTTTTGTCGGTGTTGTTGGCCACAGAGAAGATGTTGCTCTCGAAGATGGTCACAGGGATGTGGAGCAGCTCGGCGTTGGACTCGATCTTCTGGCGGTTGATCTCGTTGTAACCGGGGTCCATCACCAGAAAGACCAGCTCAAACGGCACATCGCTGTGGCGCTGAAGCTCCTGCATCAGCTTTGCCATCAGCATCGAGTCTTTGCCACCCGAGATGCAGACGGCGATCTTGTCACCGGCCTTGATGAGCTCGTAGCGCTTCACCGCTACGATGAAGGGAGTCCACAACTCCTTGCGGTATTTTTTGATGATGCTCCGCTCAATGAGCTGGTAAGGTTCCATTTCGCGTTTCATGGCTCTGTCCTTTCTTTTTTCTCACAGCTGGGTCAGCCGGGTGTAGCAGGCGTCAAAGGCGCGGAGAAAGCCGTCCAGCTCCTCCTGCGTGGTCAGGTGGCTCAGACTGATGCGCCACGAGGAGAGGGCATTCTTCCGGTCGCGGCTGACGGCGAACACCGCCCGGGAGGGCAGGCCGTCCGACGAGCAGGCCGACTTGACCGAGACACAGACGCCCTCCGCGTCCAGCTCCCGCTGGAACACGGTGCCTTTGACGTTCTCAACGCTTAGATTCAAGATGTGGGGGATGGCGCTCTCCGGGCTGTTGATGCGGACTTTTGGGTACTTGCTCAGAGCGGTGCGGAGATACAGGTTTGCCTCTTTCACCCGGGCAGAACGCTCCGGCAGCTCATTTACCGCAGAGTTCAGAGCCGTCTCGAGGGAGGCCGCCAGAGCCACCGTAGGCGTACCGCTGCGGTAGATGGTGGTGCTTTCGCCGCCGTGGATAAGAGGCTCGAGAGCCAGCCGCCGCCGCTTGAGCAGCAGGCCGATGCCGTTCAGGCCGTAGAACTTGTGGGCCGTCAGGCTCATGGTGTCCACGCCCTCGAAGGAGACGGGGATCTTGCCCACGGCCTGGGTGGCGTCTGCGTGCAGGTGGCAGTTGGGCCATGCCTGCAAAATTTCCGAAATTTCTTTCACCGGCTGCACGACGCCCAGCTCACTGTCCACCAGCGTTACCGCTACAGCAATGGTGTCGGGGCGGAGAAGCTCTTTCAGGTGCTCGAGGTCGATGGTGCCGTCCCGCCTGATGTCCACGAGGTCGATTTCATAGCCCTGCTCCTGCAGAGCGGTCAGGGTGCCGCTGACGGAGGAGTGTTCCAGCGGGGTGGAGATGATGTGCTTGCCCAGATGGCGGGAGAGTTTTGCCAGCCCCTTGAGAGCAAAGTTGTTGGCCTCGCTGGCTCCCGAGGTGTAGATGACCTCGGCGGGCTGTGCGCTCAGCAGCCCCGCGATGCTCTGGGTGGCGTGGTCAATGACCAGTTTTGCGTCCCGGCCTGCCTGATGGCGGGAGTTCGCGTTGCCGGGGCAGCTGCGCTCTACCTCACAAAAACGCTCCAGCACCCGGGAGTCTAGATCGGAAGAGCGTCGTGTAGGGAAAGA
>OIGB01000286.1_pt1 | contig 14497 bp, 5 predicted proteins | sample 1582171 | NCBI WGS metagenome assembly OIGB01 (sample SAMN02674607, study PRJEB24791) | human gut metagenome, SKBSTL069 | isolation source: stool | host: Homo sapiens | place: USA
TGTGCTCTTCCGATCTCATTCAACAGAATAGATGATTTTGTCGCACCTTGCAATAATACACTAAAATCAAAGTTCTTATACTGGAAACCGAAAGGAATACCGAACATCAGTTCCGGACTACGCGGATTTCCCATTGCTGTACGGTCTTCATCATCAATCACTCCGTTACGATCCAAATCCTTATAAACAACATCTCCCGGAATTAATTGTCCCCACGGCTGATAACCGATCTTGTTCAAGCGGTCAGCCTCTTCCTGATCGGCTACAAAATGATCGAACACATAGACGAAGTTTTCGTATAAACGTTTACCGGTTTCTTTACGCCAGGAGTTCTTGCGGGCAACTTCCGCTTTATATTCCAAACGGTTGCGGGAGAAAGTCAGGTTCGGACGAATATAGTAACGGAAATCCTTTCCAATCTTATCATTCCAGCTCAATTCGATATCCACACCGCGGTTGCTTACTTCACCCAGATTCTGTAAAGCTGCATCTTTACCTACAATATCCGGATATCCCATGATACCGTCACTATTCATATCTGTAATAATGTCAAAACGATATTCATAAAATGCATCTATCGTCAATGCCAAACGTTGGTTCAGGGTAGTAAAGTCGATACCGACATTCAGTTTACGGGCTTTCTCCCAAGTCAGATTCGCATTAGCCAGATTACCTTCGGAAGTACCGCCTACATTCGTACCAAAGTTATTACCGAAATCATAACCGCTGCCACCACCGTAGAAAGCCAGATATGGGAAACGGCTGCTGACGTTGTCACTACCTACCAAACCATAGGAGGCTCTTACTTTCAGGAAGTCAATCCAGGAAGCCTTTTTCATAAATTCCTCTTCAGAGACTACCCAACCGATTGAACCAGCTGGGAAGAACCCGTAACGTTTGCCCGGAGCGAAGTTTTCGGAACCATTGTAACCGAAGTTAAATTCCATCAGATACTTCTGATTATAATAATAAGCAAAGCGTCCGGTGATACCCTGGCTATGATAAGCCAGTTCATTGTTAACAGTACGGTTACCACGGTTTGCCAATAACATGGCGGTCACTTCGTGGCGGTTGCTAAACAAACGGTTGTAATCCAAACGTGCCTGTATATAAGTACGTCCGTCAGAAGCGTTATGACTGAATCCGTTGCCAATAGTCTGGTCAATATCATATTTGTTACCCGTTTTGTAAGCACCCGTATAGTGTCCGCCTGCCATATAAGCATCCGAACCTTCGATCGGCATAAACGTCGCATATTTCGGATATTCACGATAACCGTCTTTGTAAGTATCCAGTTTACGATTAATCCAGCGTCCTTCAGAAGCATCATAAGAGAACATCACTTCCGCTTTTAATCCTTTCGTCAGAAATTCCATATCCAGATTCATGGCAAAACTACCATTCAGATACGTGTTCTTTTCATTCAGATAACCGGTACGGCTCAATTCACCCAGAAGATTGTAACGGTAGATATTGTCACCATAAAGCATTCCACGAGGATTTTGCTGAATGTATTCCTCATTCTGCGGATGCGCATTTTCTTCCACCAGGATGGGCAGATATGGAGGCTGGGTAGCACAGATGGTCATCAGGCGACCGGCTGTTGTACCCGGTGCATTACGGTCGGTAATACGGGCCCCCAAATCCAAACGGGTACTCAAATAACGATTAATGTTGATATCGATGTTCGAACGGAAGTTGTAACGGGTGAACTTGGTTTGCGAGTCATATTCACCGGCATTCGAATATTTGTAGTTACCGCCTTGTGAAAAGTAATTGGCCAATACATAATAACGTACCTTGTCCGTACCTCCACGAATGGAGAGGCTGACATCTTCCTGCAAACCGGGTTTGAAGGCAAAATCATAATAATCCCAGTCATATCCCAAACCATCGGAGTTGTCTCCTTTCGCACGGCGGAAATTGTCAATCGCCTGTTGAGAGAAAAGGTTCAAACTGCTGATGTCTGCGCCCGTCATCTTGGCATCGTTCAATCTGGCTTCATTATATAAAGTTGCATAATCGGCAGAGCCTAAATATTCGGGGAAACCGATCGGCTGGTTAATACCGATAGAGGCTTTCAGGTTCACGGTTGCCTTTTCCGCTGCCTTACCACGTTTGGTAGTAATAACGATTACACCATTTGCACCACGGATACCATAAGCGGCAGTGGCGGAAGCATCTTTCAGGATAGTGAATGTTTCAATTTCATCCGGTGCGAGGTAACTCATGTCACGTTCGATTCCATCGACAATGACAATGGCACTCTGGTTACCGTAAGTTGCCTTACCACGGATAAACAATTCACTTTGATCCACACCCGGTTCACCACCCGCATACTGGTTTACAATCAACCCCGGCAGACGTCCGGCAAGCGCATTGTTGATATTGGCAGTAGGACTTTGCGTCAGATCTTTTGTCGTGATGGTAGCAACAGAACCGATCATCGTTTCTTTACGTTGTTTGGTATAACCTACCACAACCACTTCCTGCAAGGCTTTCGTATCTTCCTGTAGTAAGACAGTCAGTTCCTTCTTTGCACCGGGAACAATTTCCTGTGGCTGGTAACCCAGGTAAGAAAACACCAACGGAGCTTCCGCATAAGGCAGCTTCAATGTAAACTTACCATCCATATCGGTAATCGTACCTGCATTGGCCACCCCTTTCACGACAACAGACACACCGATCAACGGGTCATTTGTCGTCTTGTCCAATACCGTACCCGACACTGTTATTTTATTACTTTGTGTGGCCTGCACCTTTGCCGTTCTTCCCGTTTGCGCCACACCCTGCAAAGGTATACCTGCAAGAAGAGTGCAAGAAACAGCCACCAGACAAATATTTCTTTTTATATGTATCATCTTTCTTTTCGATTTTCTATGTGTAATAAATCAATCTTATTCCTCTGCTTTCTTACCGAAATCCGGTCCGACCCAGTTGGCCTTTTCCGTTGCTTTACCTTGCACCCAGTCTTCATAACGGGCACGGATTTCAATCATTGTTGCTCCCGGGACTTCCGCATTCAAGGAGATTGTCAGGCGATCTTCCCTGTTATCGCGATTACCAAAGGTCGGTGCTTTTGCCCAGTCGTACTCCCACACATAATAGCCTTCGGGATGAGCCAACGTCCAAAGCACATCAGAACAGCTGCGCAATGCAGCGATAAACTTATTCTTGGTCTTTTCCGGATAAAGGCTGTTAGTCGGCTGTTTCACCATATCCAGGAAGTAACGGACAAATATTCCACGGAATAAAAGATTATCTCCCGAATTTCCTTCACCACTGAATACCGGATAGTTGGAATCCATCTTCTTATTCACTTGGTAAGAGCCGAAAGCAACCGCATTACGAAGATATTCATCCTCACCTGTAGCGTTGTACAGCTCCAGGGCAGCCGCCATAAATGTTCCCTGATTATAAGACAAGGCTACTTTATCAGGATCTCCCGGTGTTCCGTCATCTTTAATACTAAGATTATCATATACCTGTCCGGTGGAAATATCACACAGATAAGCCGTCATCCAGTTGTATACCTCTTTGGCGAAGTTCAGGTAATAAGCAGCCTGCTCTTCCCAGCCATCTTTAGCCTCCTTAACGGTAAGTTGATACAATTTCATAGCCAGAAGGCAACCGGGACCATTGGAACAAGACATACGTGAAGCCGGCGCATCCGTTTTCCATGCCATTCCTCCTACCCCTTTATAGTCATTCTTCGCTCCCTTGATATGGTTCCACATCTTCATCAACGCACTGTAGTAATCCTGATCGCCAGTCAATTCATAAACCCGCAGACAAGACAGTGCCATCCATTCCATATCATCATAGAAGTTATTCCAGAAGTCTTTGCCACCATAACCGCAATGTTCATTCCAGTCATCAAAAGCCGGCAGGAAAGGTTTCATGATGTTTTCATACAAATGAGCTTGATATTCGGGATTGTTTGCGTGACGGATATAAGCATCGATCACGATGTCCAATGCATGTCCCTGCGACCATCCGCCGCTACCGCCCGTGCTTGCCGGTTCTCCGGTTTCCGGTGTATTCGGTTTTTCCCAGTAAATGCTTCCGCAAAAGGTATCCCGTCCGCTGGCATTCTCATAGAAATATTTGATATAAGTTCCCGTACTTTTGTCGGCTGCATCTGTCCAGTTCACATCCGACACATATTCACCGGATGAATTACCTTTGTAGATGTCTCCCAGATCGCCGTCGTCACAAGCTGTAAATATTGCCAGTGCACCACTTAACAACAAAGCTCTTTTTGATAATGATACTATATAGTTCTTCATATTATTATTCAGTTTTAATCTTCATTCGTTTCCGAAGCTACCCAACGGTGGGTGTACGTTCCAAACTCAGCATTGAAATAGAGGGTTACATCGGTTTTCACCGTAGCATAATAGACATTTCCCTGCTTTTCGCCCCATTGCAGTAATTCGTCGCAGAAACGGAAACTGTAATCCCATGGATCTGTGCCCAATGCCAGTTGATATAAATTATAATAGCTGTTGTCGGTAGTCAGATTCGGTTGCCCTTTATCTTTCTCCTTATGTCCCCAACGGTAGGTTGTTCCGTTGATTTCCATCTTAAAGCTATGACGGGTTTCACCGCTTCCTGCCCAACTTTCCGTTTGTTTCCGGGCAGTATAATTCTTCACACCCCATTTGCCATATCCCAGATAGTTGAAATCCTGTCTATACCCACCCGAATGGTTATAAAGATATACAGCTCCTATTTCATCGTAACTGATCGTTTGTTCACCCATATTGATGGTAATCCGGTAGATGCCTGATTGAGGAACCGTAACTGTATAGTCTTCACCATCATTACGCTCACGCAACACTCCGTTGTCGTCTACATAATAATAGCATTTGCGACCTTCTACAGTAGACATAAATATAAATGGCTGGTCGGCTTTCAATTGAGTGAAAGTCTGATAGATTCCTTCATTCTGACGGAGCATTTGTTGTGCTTCCGCTTCATCACCATCATCTTCCGTGCCCACGCCAGTGATATAAACCGGCTCGTTTTCAGAAGGCATATCATCAATGCCGTCCATCATAAAAATTACGAAATAACCTTCCAGACTACTAAGAGCCTGATCCAATCCGCAATAAGCACGCACCTTCCAACGCAGTGTGCCGTTGGTATTGCAACGGAATTTAGCCAGTTTACCTATTGTGTTTGCCTGATAATGGGTTAAAGTCAACTGCGATTCCAAACCGTTATTGTCAGAAAAGATCGTTTCTACCGGTTTGGTAAAGTCTCCCCCGATCGTATCAATCAATACTTCATAACGATATACTGTATTTCCGTGTTTCTCGGTAGGCGTCCATTTCAGAACAATATCCGTCAACGAAGCACCCGAAAGTACTACTCGCTCGCCACTAGCCATTGCATCCATTGTTCTAACAGGTTCAGGCGGAACAATCGGTTCATAATCATCCGGATCAAATCCCGGATTCAGTTTATTGTCACAAGCCGTCAGTCCGATAAGAAAAAACAGCAGGGCAAATTTGATTAGTTTTTTTGTTATCATATTGTTTCTCATATTATTATATTCCTAGTTTTAGTATGAATGAGGACATTCAATTGGTTCAAAGCGGCTCTTATCTCCATTATAAGTTGCAGGAAGTTCCGCTCCCCAGGCAGGTTTATTTTCGCTTATATTCTGCAAACAAACTTGCGCATCCAATCCGCTGCCGCCATTTCCCCAATTTTCAAAAACTGTAGTACCTCCGACACCTTTCGAGAATACCCAATATCCCATCAAGTCAGAGTGTTCTTCTGCATTAAGGATTTTGCACATATTCGCTTTAATTTCACTTTCGTCCAACGCTCTCTTCCACATCCGTGCCTGATAAACTTTGCAATATCCTACCCGATATGAATCTCCGGAACGTCCAATCAACAGTGCTTTATCATTTCCACCTACATCTGTCAGATTGAGAGATGAATTAGGGGCACAATCCTCATAAGAGTTATCTGCAGGAGTCAACGTTTCTCTCACCCCGTTTATATACATTTTATAAGCCTCTTTAGTACTTGATTTCGTTCCATCATATACAATGGCTATATGATACCATTTACCCGGAGTCTTACGTCCACCTTCCGAATCATCGCAATAAATAGTTTGCTGACTACGGAAACGGGGATCACTCTTACCATTAATTTTAGTGGCTATTTCAAAACGCGGATTCACATCCTTAGCTTCTGCACGAAGCAGGAATACACTTTCCAAACCTATAAACGATTGCATAGAACGAGTATAAGTCGGGTAGAACACAACCTCAAAAGTAAGCTGATTCATACTTTTCACCTCTGAATGTGATTCGGCATACTTTTTAATATCAATTTTAAAGCATACGTCATATTCCATACGATAACATACCGGATTCACATAAACTGGTAACGTCAATTTCTGACCTGCCGCATCAGACAGTTCCAGTGTGGTAGCCCCGAGCTTCTTTCCTGTTAGTTTTAACTTGGTAGCCCCGTCTTCCGTAATCAATTCTGCGGTTTTCAAATAGGTTTTATTATCATCTGTGAGTTGTGCCAACTTATAATCACCATTTCCTCTGGTAATAGCTATTTCTGTAGATGCCTCATAACCACCGATGATTAAAGAAGTTGCTTCATTTTCCAGTTTAAGGTTATATGGATTCACTTTCACCGAAATCTCCTCCACAGAACCTTTCTGGTCTGTCACAATCACTTTCACATCACCTCTAGCTTTGGGTTTCAAGGTAATCAGGTTCTCTTTTTCAGTAGCTTCCACAATCGTTGCATTCGTAGTAGGCTCGCTGTCTCCCACCTGATAAGTGAAACTATATCCGCCATTACCTCTCTCAATAGAGATATATTGAGATTCGGCATCCGGTTCGGCAAAAGTGGCTTCATCACTTTTCAGTGTCAGATCCACGATGTTCACTACCACAGGAATAGTGATTGTCTTACCTTTCTTATCTGTTATCGTAATATTTACCGGATCGGCTCCAGTCTCGAACTTGGCAGTCAACGGAATAACTTGTCCGGATAGTTCACCCACTTCCAAAAACTTATCAGCACCTTCCGGTATGGAAATCTGATAATCTCCGTTACCGGTCAAAATCTTCACCAGTCTCTTTTCACCGATAAAAAGGTCAAAACCTTCTTCCGGTGCATCTACCGTCAAATCCCAGAGTTTTGCTACCCGAACCAGCACTCTAGCCACTTTCTTACGTCCATCTACTATTAATATAGTGGTTTCCGTACGGTTATTTTCTTCCAACTGGCTATTTTCGGTAGCTTTAATAGTCACCTTATTACCATTGATTGTAGCCGTCGCCACGTTTTCATCAAATGGCTTCACATAATAATCGCCATTACCGGAGGTGATACTCACCGTAATTTCGTCTCCTTGTAGTAGTGTCACCGAATTATTATCGACAACCAGATCTGTTGCCGGTTTCACTTCCTGTTCTTCTTTATCATCACTGCACGATACCATAAAAAATGGAATGGTCAATGCTGAAAGAAATAAAAAACTAAGTTTCCTTTTCATTAGATTAAAGATTAATAAATTAATACTTTTCAAGTTTATCTACTTAAAAACTTCGATGAGACAAAGATAAAATCACTAAACTCTACCAAAAGAAAATTAACTATCCTTTTTTACCTTTTGGCACGGATATTTACTATATTAACACGGATATTTACTTCTTCTTTTTCTTTAAAAATTCCCGCCACAGGCTACTGCTGAACCTCTTCCAAATGTTTCATCCGAAACTCTTTTGGCGTGCACTCATACTTTTCACGGAACACCTTAAAGAAAGTAACTTTGTTCGAGAATCCCGAATCGAATACAATTTCATCAATCGTCTTTTTAGTGGTCAGCAATAAATCTTTCGCTATGTGCAAACGACATTCCTTAATCAGATCGGTCGGGCTATCCTCTCCTATCTCTTCCATCTTCCGATAAAGACTCCGGGGACTGATTGCCAGTCGATCGGCGATATAACGCGGAGTCAAATCTTTGTTCGTTATATTATCATTGATAATCTTCAAAACCGACTGAAGGAACTTCTTCGACTCTTTATGCGTCAACTTCCCGTCCGACTTTTCAAAAGAACTGATCGGCGAACTGAAATAATTTTTCAACACCTCTTTCCGTTCTATCACCTGACAGACAGAGATACGAAGATACTCCGCACTAAACGGTTTTGTGATATACATTTCCGCACCGGCAGAAAGGGCTTCCATCTGTTGTTCCATCTCGTGCCGTCCGGAAACCACAATAATAGGAATATGCGCCGTCTCTTTCACCGATTTAATCCGCCTGGTCAGTTCAATGCCACCCATTCCCGGCATCATGACATCACAGATAATCACATTCGGATAAACCTCATTCATCACCTGATCCAGCCGTTCAGGATCTTGCAAGGTTACCACATTGAAGTCAGCCGAGAAGATTTCTCCAATAAACCATAGCATTTCGATTTCATCATCGACAACCAAAAGCGTAGGACGCATCTTATCAAACTCATACTGGGGAAGTTTCAGTATCGATTGAGTATCTATCTTAGGGATGTATTCCGCTGTGAGCCGCTTGGTTTCCGACACTCCGGTAGTCAGTTTCACGACCGGCAAGGTTAGTGTAAACATTACCCATCCGTCAGGAGTATTTTCCACTTTCAACGTACCATTCAGCAACTTTGCCATATTATAAGAGATGGCTAGCCCCAGTCCGTTCCGTGAAAAGTTCTTTTCATCCTGATTCTCGAAATTATCCAAAATGGCATACCGATTAAAAATATACTGAAAATCCTTTTCCTTGATGGTACTTCCTTCATTTGCTACACGAAGAGCCAGCATATTTTCCCGGCTCGTATCCACTTCAATCTTGATACTCTGTCCGTCGGGAGTATATTTAAAGGCATTAGAAATCAGATTAATAATAATTGTATTCAGGAATCCTTTGTCCGAGTTCCACATCACCTGCTCGGGTATCTTGCTCAAGAAAGTGATGTTTCTGGATTTAGCCATTTCAACAAACGTTTTGGCTATTCCTTTCACAATGGAAGACACATTCAATGACTCAACCCGCACTTCCCTGTTTCCCGTTTCAATCCGACGGAATTCGATCAACTCATGAATCAGGTTGTTGAGACGCTCCGCATTCGTCTGAATCATCTGTACGTAGTCCACGACAAATTTACTAAGTCCCTTCGATGAAAGGATTCGTCCGCAAGGACCATAAATCAAAGTCAGCGGAGTACAAAATTCATGTGCGATATTAGTAAAGAAACGAAGTTTGGACTCAAAGACATTCTTTTGATGGCGTTTCTCTATCTCGTTCAGCAATTCCTGCTTTTTACGTTTGGAGCGCAGGATAAAGGAACGTATCAGCAAGGCTGCCAGTAAAAGCAGACACAGGGCATAAATCAAATAAGCCCACCAGGAAGCATACCACGGATCACCTATACGAATCACCAGAGAATAGACATCACTCTCTTTATCAAAAACACTATTGTAATATTTCACCAGTAAGGTATATTCGCCGGGAGCCATATTCGTAAAAGAGACTCCGCTTTCCGAACCATTGTTTACCCATTGGTCACTCAATCCTTTCAGTTTATAGAAATAGGTACAGTTATTACCATTCAGATAATCCACAGAGGCAAATGAAACAGAAAAGAAATTCTGGTCATACTGCAAATTCAAGACTTCAGTTTCTTTTTTCCGGGTGAGAAATTCGCCCAGATTGTATTGTTCACCGAAGATAGACAGCTTATCAAAATAAACAGGAGGCATATAAAGCTGCTCCGGACGGCCATCCGCCCGGATAGCTACGACTCCATTGATTCCGCCAAAGAACAGAGTACCAGTCTGGGAATCCCGAAAAGCGGCTCCGTCACTAAACTCTACCACCTTTAAACCATCTCCAAAACCGTATGAACGAAAGACATTCCTTTTCGTATCGAAATTGATTAATCCAAGATTGGTGCTCAACCAGAAGTCGTCGGACGAGTTTCTAAGAATTGCATGAATGGTATTATTCAGGAAACCATTCTTGGCATTGAAGAGCTGATAAGAGGTTTCCGATGTGTACTTTATCAATCCGTAGCTCGTTCCGAAAAGATAGTTATTGCTGCTGTCTTTACTGATAGCGAGAATATTATTCAGGGTCATGTTTTCGTATTTGTGAGTAGACACCGGTTCCAGGCCATTCGTCGTTTCGTTATAGCGGAATACCCCATATCCTTTATTGCCAAACAACAGGTTGGCTTCATTCTCCGCATAAATAGTAAAGAAATAGTTCGATCCCAGTTCGCCGTCATTGATGATGTAACGTTGCGCATCCACAATCACCGGATTGTCCGGTGTTCCGGCAATACGAGCTTTCACCACTCCCATGCCGACACTCGCCAGCCACAGTTCGGAATCTGCTGTTTCGTAAATGTCATGGATGTATTTGAAATCTTCGTTACCGATCCGTATTGGTATACTCTTGATACGTTTTTCCCGATATGAATAATAAGTTAATCCTTCTTCGTCTCCTATCCAAAGCAAATTCCGGTGGCTCTTGGCAAAACAATAAACGGCATTACTACTCAAAGCACTATTAGAGGTAGTCAACACCTCCGCCCGACAGTCGGAGATGTTTTTATCGAATTCGTAATCATAGATTTTAAGAATTCCGTTTCCTTTGGTTCCCACCCAGAAAGTACGTTCATCATCAAGATAGATGGCACGCACGGGGCGTTCTATTTTCTCGGTATAATTGCTAAGCACCATTGATTTGATAGAATAAAGCGGGTTCGAATAAAGATAAACACCCTGCCCGTCGGTACCAATCCAAACAACATCCTGAAAACGGTCTTTCTTGAGACAGAATACACCGCTGTTGATAGGTAACGACTGAATTTGATAATGATCCGTCTCCTTCTGTTTTTCCAACAGGAGAATGCCATCCATCAAAAAGCCCACAAAATAGCTGTTATGATAATGAACGATGGAAGAAATTTTGCCACGTTCCTGTATTTCCTTACCCAGATTGGCAATAAACTCATTCTTCTGGGTCGGAATATGGAAAGCATAGAAATTAAATTCCTTGTCTATGTAATAAAGAGATTGCTCGTCATTGAAACAATAAATCAAGGAAGTCTGATAAATCAGGTTCGTTTTCTGGGGTAACAGGGTGATATCTCCCGATGCGGCTTCCTGCTGTATATCATAACAGCGGTTATATCCTTTCATGACTACCCACATCCGGTTGTTACCGTCGATAAAGAAGTTTACGATATCGGAAATCGGGATTCCCGTGATATTGATTTTCTTGAAGACTCCTTCTTTTTTATGATAATAATAAATGCAGTTACTATCCTGGATAATGAACAGATTACCATGACTATCCTTATTCATAAAGAAGAGTTTCTGAAATTCATTATAGTGAGTGATTGTATTGGTTTTCCGGTTCAAACGGTTCAGCCCATAGTAGGTTTGAATCCAGTAAATATCTTCGCCCGTATACACAATATTGTCAATCAGATTACCAGATAAGTAATCCTCCTTGTCACGAGTCTTAAATTCCTCAATCTCCTGTCCATCATAAATATTCAGCCCGTCGCAGGTCCCAATCCACATCAATCCACGCTCATCCTGGCACAGAGATGTAATCGAACTATTAGACATATACTCTTTATCTGCAACTTGCTTCAAATTATAAGCATAAGCGTTATGTATCAACAGATTAAGAAAAAAGAATAGAATAAAAACCAACTGTTTTCCCATAGTGTATTATTCTTAGATTTGCTATATGACAAAGGTAAACAAAAAAACATTCCGAGCTTTTTTTTGGCCGGAATATAAGTAAAGTTCCGTGCCAGAGTAGTTAATTTCAGCGACAAGAGGCGATTTAGCCCCTCTATTACTAGAAGCACATTCCTTTTCTCCCTATTTTCGTCGTAGAAATTATTTTCAAATCAATAAATTCATTTGTTCATGAAAACACATTTTTCATTTAAACACTTGCTATTTCTTGGAGGTGCCGTATTGTACAGCCTGCAATCTTCTGCCGTTAAGAATCCGGTAGACTATGTCAGCACACTGGTAGGCACTCAATCCAAGTTTGAACTGTCTACCGGAAACACGTATCCGGCTACGGCATTGCCGTGGGGAATGAATTTCTGGACACCGCAGACCGGTAAAATGGGAGACGGTTGGGCGTACACGTATGATGCCGACAAAATCCGGGGATTCAAACAAACACATCAGCCCAGTCCCTGGATGAACGACTACGGGCAGTTTGCCATCATGCCTATCACCGGCGGACTGGTATTCGATCAAGACCGACGTGCCAGTTGGTTCTCTCACAAAGCGGAAGTTGCCAAACCTTATTATTATAAGGTATACCTTGCCGACCATGATGTAACAACCGAGCTTGCTCCTACGGAGCGTGCCGTCATGTTCCGTTTCACGTATCCGGAGACAAAGAATGCCTACGTGATTGTAGACGCTTTCGACAAAGGTTCTTATGTGAAAGTGATTCCGGAAGAAAACAAGATTATCGGCTATTCAACCAAGAATAGCGGCGGTGTGCCGGAAAACTTCAAAAACTATTTCGTGATTCAATTCGACAAACCGTTCACATTCGTTTCCACAGTTTTCGAAAACAACATTCTTCCGAATGAAACAGAAGCAAAAGGAAACCACACAGGGGCCGTGATCGGATTCGCCACGAAAAAGGGAGAAATCGTACACGCACGTGTTGCTTCCTCCTTTATCAGCCCCGAACAGGCGGAGTTGAATCTCAAAGAGCTTGGCAAAAACAGTTTCGACCAACTGGTAGCGAACGGAAGAGAGATTTGGAACCGTGAAATGAGTAAAATAGAGATAGAAGACGATAATATCGATAATTTACGTACCTTCTATTCTTGTCTATACCGTTCCATGCTTTTTCCACGCAGTTTCTACGAGATAGATGCTAAGGGACAAGTCATGCATTATAGCCCCTACAACGGCGAAGTGCGTCCCGGTTATATGTTTACCGACACCGGATTCTGGGACACGTTCCGCTGCCTGTTCCCTTTCCTCAACCTGATGTATCCGTCAATGAATCAAAAGATGCAGGAGGGACTAGTAAATACTTACAAGGAAAGCGGTTTCCTGCCGGAATGGGCCAGCCCGGGACATCGGGATTGTATGGTAGGCAACAACTCGGCTTCCGTAGTGGCCGACGCTTACATCAAAGGATTGCGAGGATATGATATCGAAACTCTTTGGGAAGCATTGAAACATGGAGCAAATGCACATCTTCGCGGGACTGCTTCAGGTCGTCTCGGTTACGAATCTTACAACCAACTGGGATATGTTGCCAACAATATCGGCATAGGACAAAACGTTGCACGTACACTGGAGTATGCATATAACGACTGGGCAATTTATACATTAGGCAAGAAACTCGGTAAACCGGAGAGCGAAATCGACATTTATAAGAAACACGCGCTGAACTACAAAAATGTCTATCACCCGGAACGCAAACTGATGGTTGGCAAAGACAACAAAGGCGTATTCAATCCGAATTTCGATGCAGTGGACTGGAGCGGTGAATTTTGCGAAGGGAATAGCTGGCACTGGAGCTTCTGCGTATTCCACGACCCGCAAGGACTTATCAACCTGATGGGAGGCAAGAAAGAATTCAACGCGATGATGGATTCCGTCTTTGTCATCCCGGGTAAACTGGGAATGGAAAGCCGCGGCATGATTCACGAAATGCGTGAAATGCAAGTAATGAACATGGGGCAATATGCGCACGGCAACCAGCCTATTCAGCACATGGTATATCTCTACAACTATTCGAGCGAGCCCTGGAAAGCTCAATACTGGCTACGTCAGGTTATGGACAGGATGTACACTCCGACACCGGACGGCTATTGTGGTGATGAAGACAACGGGCAGACTTCCGCCTGGTATGTATTTTCGGCATTAGGCTTCTACCCTGTTTGTCCGGGAACGGACGAATATATCATAGGTGCTCCGCTGTTCAAGAAAGCCACACTTCATTTTGAGAACGGCAACAGTCTGGTCATTGACGCTCCAAACAACAACAAAAAGAATTTCTATATCAACTCCATGAGTTTCAACGGAACCGATTATACCAAGAATTATCTTTGTCATGGAGATTTATTCAAAGGTGGCACTATCAAAGTAGATATGAGCAACCAACCGAACAAGAACAGAGGAACGAAAGAAGAGGATATGCCTTATTCTTTTTCTAAAGAATAAAAAAACTTAAGACATAATAAAATCCTATTTATCAAGATTCCGGCTGATAAAAAACAACCTGAAAGTATCTTCTTACTTTCAGGTTGTTTTTATCTTCTCTTAATTACTTTTTCACTACCTTTGCTCACACAAACAAAATTCATGAGCATGAAAGAAAAACTTGACTTTTCAGAAGTTCCTTATCAATACTCGATGTGCCTTAACCGGCAATGTCCGAAAGCCGACATATGCC
>OIGB01000312.1_pt1 | contig 12918 bp, 6 predicted proteins | sample 1582171 | NCBI WGS metagenome assembly OIGB01 (sample SAMN02674607, study PRJEB24791) | human gut metagenome, SKBSTL069 | isolation source: stool | host: Homo sapiens | place: USA
TCAATCAGGCTTCTCAAGGTAGCATCCGTATAAATATCCCTCCAGTCCTGATCGCCGAAGCTGATCGAGTCTTGCGCTCTTTCCAAGCTGTCGGGCAAATGAAGATCAGGGCGGACATAGCTTTTCCCTACCTTGCAGGAAGTCAAGACCCCGGCAAGTAACAGGATAGCAATATATAGTTTCTTTCGTTTCATTATTTCTTATGTTTTAAAATTTTCGACTTTGTTTTATACACCATCACAAAGAAGAACGGCACAAGAATGATACCGAATACAATGGCAAATATCATTCCGAAAAATACACCTGTACCGATTGCCTGCCGGCTTGCCGACCCCGGACCGCTTGCCAATACCATCGGAAGCATACCGAGTACGAATGCGAGAGAAGTCATCAGAATCGGACGGAAACGCAATTTAGCTGCGTAGATAGCCGATTGCACCAAGTCTTCACCTTTATCAACTTGTACTTTTGCAAACTCTACAATCAAAATCGCATTCTTGGCAGCAAGTCCCACCAGCATTACCAGACCAATCTGGAAATAGACATCGTTCTCCAATCCGCAAACCCAGACTCCTAAATAGGCTCCCAAAGCGGCAACAGGTAAAGAGAGCAACACGGCAATAGGCACTGTCCAACTTTCGTATTGCGCAGCAAGGAAAAGGAAAACGAACAGGAATACCAATGCCATCACCATACCTGTCTGACCTCCCGCCTGCTTCTCCTGATAAGAAAGACCACTCCATTCAAGACCGATATTATCGGGAAGATGGTCACGGGCAATCTGCTCCATGATCTCCATTGCCTGTCCGGAACTATATCCTTGCGCAGCTGCTCCACGAATAACGGCCGTAGTAAACATATTGAAACGTTTAATACTTCCCGGTCCTGTGGTATAGGAGGCATTTCCTAAAGAAGTCAATGGTACCATCGCTCCATTGGAGGCTTTCACGAAGAACAGATTGATGTTGTCTTTGTGTTCCCGGTAAGGAGCTTCCGCCTGAATGTAAACCTTATATATACGGTTGAACATATTAAAGTCATTCACATACACCGAACCGGTATAAGCCTTCATGGTAGAGAACACATCAGCCAGTGGCACACCCAGCATCTTTACTTTGTCACGGTCTACATCGAAATAGAGTTGTGGTATTTCCGACTGCAAAGAAGATGACAGACCAGCCAGTTCTTTGCGCTTGGATGCGTAGTACATTAATGTATCTGCCGCGTCTACCAAATTATCGAAAGTGGCTTCTCCACGGGCTTCCAATTGCATTTCAAAACCTCCCGAGCTACCCAGTCCCGGAATAACCGGAGGAGTGGACAGATAGACTTTACATTCTGGATATTCCCTCAAATGTTTTTCCACCGTATCCATAATCTTTTCAATAGTAGTGCTCTTCCGCTCTTCCCAAGGTTTCAGGATCACCGTCAGTTCAGCACGTCCCTGGTTACTTCCAACACGCGGACTACTTCCCGTTACGTTCTGTATATATTCAATATATGGATTCTTTTCCAAATAAGCAATGGCACGCTCTGTTACGATACGGGTACGTTCCAAAGTAGCTCCCTCCGGCAGTTCCAATTCAATCTTGAAATATCCCTGGTCTTCCACAGGCAAAAAACTGGTCGGAATAATACGGTGAATCAGCATAATAGCGATCAATACCATACCAAAAGCACTCAAAACCCGGCGAGGATGCTTGATGGTGCGAGTTACGGCAGCCACATATTTATTGCTACCGATGCCCAGCCATTCATTAATCTTCCGGAAAACGATATTCTTTTTCTTTCCGTTATCCGGCTTCAGAATCAATGAACACATCACCGGGCTCAATGTCAGAGCCACTACCGTAGAAATAAGTACGGACACCACAATCGTCACCGTAAACTGGCGATACAACTGCCCTGTAATCCCACTTAAAAAACTAACCGGAACGAACACTGCCGCCAATACCAGTGATGTGGCAATCAAAGCACTAGCAAGTCCGTTCATCGCTTTCTTCGTTGCTTCGTATGGGCTTAGATGTTCCGTTTCCATGATATGTTCTACGCCTTCCACCACCACAATCGCATCATCCACAACAATACCGATGGCAAGAATCAATCCGAGTAATGTCAGTATATTCAGCGAGAAACCGAAAATCAACATGAATCCGAAAGTACCGATCAATGAAATAGGCACCGCTACTACCGGAATCAACGTTGCACGCCAGCTCTGCAAGGATAGATAAACCACCAATACAACTAATACCAACGCTTCAAACAACGTCTTATATACTTCATGAATAGATTCGGAAATATAAGTCGTCATATCGAACGGAATCTCATAGCTCAATCCTTCCGGAAAATTCTTGCTAATCTCATCCATAGCCTCTTTTACCCTCTCGGCTACTTCCATCGCATTTGCTCCCGGCAACATATAAATGCCAAGCACAGCGGCATTCTCGCCGTTGATACCACTTTCCGTGTTATAGGAAGAAGCCTCCAACGATACACGCGCCACATCTTTCAACCTGATAATAGATCCGTTGGCATTGGCACGCACTACAATATCTTCAAACTGCCCTACGGTAGACAAACGTCCTTGAGTCGTAATAGGAATGGTAATATCCAGTCCCTGTACCGGCTGTTGCCCCAATACACCGGCTGCCGATTCACGGTTCTGATCCTTCAATGCATTCTGTAAATCCTGCACGGTCAGTCCAAAGTTTGCCAACTTATCGGGTTGCGCCCATATCTGCATCGCATAATAGCGGCTACCGATATTAGATACACGTCCAACCCCAGGAATACGACGAATTACATCGAGCACATTGATAGTAGCAAAGTTACTCAAATAAATTTCGTCGAACTTCGGATCAGTAGAAGTCAAACAAAGCGTCATCAACTGACTGGGAGCCTGTTTTTCTACCGAAATACCATTCTGGATCACCTCTGTCGGCAAACGGGATTCCGCCAGTTTCACACGATTCTGAATTTCGACTGCCGCCAAATCCGGATCAGCAGAAACATCAAATGTAACCGTTGCCGAAAAACCTCCGGAGTTAGAACTGTTTGATTCCATATAAAGCATACCCGGCGTACCATTGATTTCCTGCTCAATCGGAGTGGCTACCGCCTGCGACACGGTAAGTGCGCTGGCACCCGGATAGGATGCGCTGATCTTCACCACCGGAGGGGTAATCTGCGGATATTGATCCACCGGAAGCATCGTCAGACCAATAATGCCGACAATCACAATCACGATGGAGATTACAGCCGAGAAGACCGGCCTATCTATAAAAAAAGTAACTTTCATCGTTTATTCTCCTTTCGCGTTATCCTTCGTTCCGGTAGTGTTTTCTTCTACTCCGGTCACTTCATTTTTTGTCGTAGTTATACTGTCCCCAGCTTCGGCTTCCGGATCACTGACCCGTACTTTCATGCCCGGAGTCAACTTATGGAACCCTTCTACAACCACCATTTCTCCTTCTGCCAGTCCTCTTTCTACCACCACATTATTCCCGACTTCCGGTCCTAATTCGATAAAACGTTTCTCTACCGCATTATCTTTGCGCATGGTATAAATATATGCCCCGCCCTTTTCGATGGTAACGGCTTTCATCGGAACAACAAGTGCACCTTCACGAACATCCAGCAACAACTTCACCTTTGTAAATTGTCCCGGCAACAATACTTGTTTCGGATTCGGCATTTCTGCACGTACAGAGAAAGTTCCGGTTTGAGGATCGACTTGCGGTTCGGCAAAATCCACATATCCTTTAAATGGATAGACGGTATTATCTGCCAATGTAATGGTAATATTCGGCTGCCAGGAACGGGTAGAATCCTGCTGTCCCAGATTAATATTTCTTTCTTTACTCTTCAGATAATCGAGTGCTGTCATACTGAAATCCACCAATACTGTATCACTCTTCACAATGGTAGCAAGCAATGATTTTCCTCCGGGACCGACTAATGTACCCAAGTCCACATTTCTTTCACTAATGTGTCCCGATAAGGGCGAACGAACAATGGTATAACCCAATTCCAGTTCAGCCTGTGCCAAATCCGCCTCGCTCATGGCTACCGTTGCCTCGGCACTTTCATAAGCGGCTTCCGCATTATCCAAGTCCAACTGGCTTGCAGCGTTCTGTTCAAACAACGGACGGATACGTTTTAAATCACGTTCCGCTTTCAAAGCCTGCGCTTCGTCTTTTTTCAATTGCGCTCTGGCTTTATCTGCTTTGGCACGATACTGGTCCTGGTTGATTACAAACAAAACCTGATTCTTATTGACATATGTACCTTCGGCAAAAAGCATATTTTCCAGATAACCTTCCACACGGGCACGTACTTCGACGAACTGTTGGGCACGAATTCGTCCCACATATTCCCCGTATATCTCTACATCATCTTTTACTACCGGTTCAACAATGACTGTCGGCATTTCCGGCGCAGCCTTCTGAGGTCGGGTCAGTATCCAGTACACACCCAACACAACTACCATACATATAATAGCAGCAATGGTTCTCTTTCTCCTCAGTTTCAACTCATGTTTCGAAAAGAATAATCTCATATCGAATCTTATTATTTAATTTAACTTATGTTTGTTCTATATCCTTATTTACAACTCATATACCAAAAATGCGTTACCTGCATTATTTGCTTAAAATCAAAGCATTAGATATTTCTTCGTTTTGCAGAAAGTGTGGAAATTCACTGTATGGTGTAGAAAAAATCCACATTTCCGACTTTTGGAACATTTTTTTTAGTTCCCATTTCAACAACTAAACAAATTATGCTCTACATTTGTATTATATTAAACATCAACACTAGACCACATCCTAATGAAAAAACAAATCTTTTCAACATTAGTTTTATCAATTGGCATCTTATTGCCTTTTTCTTTGCATTCTCAAGAGCAAAGGAAAAAGGTAGGTGTCGTTCTAAGCGGCGGCGGTGCCAAAGGAATGGCACACATCAAAGCACTGAAAGTAATTGAGGAAGCCGGAATTCCTATTGACTATATAGCCGGCACCAGTATGGGAGCTATCGTAGGTGGTCTGTATGCCATCGGTTATACTACGGAACAATTGGACAGCATGGTACGAAAACAAGATTGGACATTCCTGTTGAGCGACCGTATCAAACGAAGTGCCATGTCATTGACTGATCGTGAGCGGTCTGAAAAATATACAGTCTCTATCCCTTTCACCAAAACTCCCAAGGATGCTGCTGCCGGAGGACTCATGAAAGGGCAAAATCTGGCTAACCTATTTTCAGATCTCACTGTGGGGTATCATGACTCCATCAACTTTAATAAACTTCCCATTCCTTTTGCTTGTGTAGCGGCCAATGTTGTCAATGGAGAGCAAATTGTATTCCATGACGGAATACTCTCAACCGCTATGCGTGCCAGCATGGCTATTCCGGGTGTATTTACTCCGGTACGGCAAGACAGCATGGTATTAGTGGACGGCGGCATTGTAAACAACTATCCGGCAGATGTTGTGAAAGCCATGGGAGCCGATATTATTATCGGAGTAGACGTGCAGAATGCTTTGAAGAAGGCTGACAAGCTCAACAGCGTCCCCGATATTCTGGGGCAGATTGTAGACATCACCTGCCAGTCTAACCACGAAAAGAATGTAGACCTCACAGATACTTATATCCGTGTCAATGTGGAGGGATATTCATCCGCCAGTTTTACCCCGGCAGCCATCGACACTCTGATGCGAAGAGGCGAAGAAGCGGCTAAAGAACAATGGAATTCGTTGCTTGCCTTGAAAAAGAAGATAGGAATAGCCGAAGATTATACTCCGAAGCAACATGGCCCTTATTCTTCTCTTTCCAATGCACGCACGGTTTATGTGACGGACATCTCATTTTCCGGTGTAGAGGTGGATGATAAAAAATGGCTGATGAAGAAATGTAATCTGAAAGAAAACAGTGACATTACCACTCAACAAATAGAACAGGCCTTGTATCAATTACGTGGTAGTCAATCCTATTCCAGTGCCAGCTATACGTTGAAAGAGACTCCTGAAGGTTATCACCTCAACTTCCTGTTGCAGGAAAAATATGAAAGAAGAATCAATCTGGGCATCCGTTTTGATTCGGAAGAAATCGCGTCTTTGCTGGTGAATGCAACGGCAGACCTCAAAACTCATATTCCTTCCCGCCTGGCTCTTACCGGTCGATTGGGTAAACGATATGCTGCCCGCATAGACTATACGCTGGAACCCATGCAGCAACGTAATTTCAACTTCTCGTATATGTTCCAATACAACGATATCAACATTTACGAGGAAGGTGAGCGTGCCTATAATACAACGTATAAATATCATCTGGCAGAATTCGGTTTCTCCGATGTATGGTACAAGAATTTCCGCTTCGGACTCGGTCTGCGTTTTGAATATTACAAGTATAAAGATTTCCTGTTCAAGAAACCTGAAATCTCCGATCTGAAAGTGGAATCGGAACATTTTCTAAGTTATTTTGCCCAAGTGCAATATAATACTTATGATAAAGGACGCTTCCCTTCTAAAGGAAGTGACTTCAGAGCCGCCTATTCGCTTTATACGGATAACATGGCACAATACAACGACCATGCTCCATTTTCAGCATTGAATGCTTCGTGGGCAAGTGTCATCCCTGTGACCCGCCGTTTCTCCGTCATTCCTTCCATTTATGGACGTATCCTGATCGGAAGAGATTTTCCTTATCCGTTGCAAAATGCCATTGGCGGTGACGTACCCGGTTTCTATATTCCACAGCAATTACCGTTTGCCGGGGTCACCAATCTGGAATTGATGGATAACACCATAATGATCGCGTCTATTAAATTCAGACAACGTATGGGAGCCATTCATTATCTCACACTGACGGGTAACTACGGGCTAACGGATAGTAATTTCTTCGATATATTGAAAGGCAAGCAATTATTCGGTGTTAGTGCAGGTTATGGAATGGACAGCATCTTCGGACCATTGGAAATATCGTTGGGATATTCCAATCAGACGGACAAAGGAAGTTGTTTTGTGAATTTAGGGTATTACTTCTAGTCAAATCTAGTCAAAAAGAATATAATAACACTCCAAGGAAGACAGATTTTAGCAATACTACTTCGCGTAATACAATATTTTCAAAAAGCAAAAGAGGAGACCGCTTCACAGTGATCTCCTCCCTCTATACTCTATATGAATATGCCCCAAAGGGTTTATTAAAAAAGGAACATATTCAAAAGGGTTTTATTAAAAATATTACATATCGATTCAATGAATCGTTTCAAATCATATCAACGATCTTCACAGACAGTTGATATTCAGGGAAATGTGCATCAAAATAAAATCTGATGCGTGGCCCCGATTAGGTAAAGATGTACCTCTGTACTTTTTCCTAATCGGCTAAGGCAGGGATTCAATGCTACAAACGAATCCAAGCCCCTTACTATAAAACATCTTAAATACTACCACCCTTACCGCCGCTATGTGTCGGATTATAAGTAACCGTCTTATATTGATGATCCGTTCCGGTATAACGAGTTGCTGTAATCGAAACCGTCTTGTTTTGACCATTAAACTTTACATTAGCCGTCAATGTGGTAGTACGAGCCTTTGCATAGCAAGTATAACTCATAGTGGTGTATCCGTTTACATTTACAGTGTTATAAACACGTTCAGTTTCCGTAATGCCAGATACCGATCCCATTAATGAGAACATACGAGTTTTCATGAAAGCAACCATTGCATTCACCGTTTTTGTATCTTCAGCACTAGCACCAGCTCCTAATTGCGATTTAACTTCAGCAACAAGACCAGCATCATTCTTATCATAGTCCCAACCAGACTTTTCCTTATATTTCAGTTCAATACCAGTCACTGCTTTAGCATTCTCGCTATTATCACGACTAGCTTGTCCTAGAATATTAGTTGTCACAGTTTCATTACTAATCTTGCTGTATACTTTATTTTCTATTGCATAAGCAGAGAAGTGATCGACTTGGGCTGTATATGCAGTGACAGCTCCATTTTCTGTAGTAGAAGATATATTTTTAATTACATTTCCATCATTATCTTTTGCATCTCCCCATTCTCCTGTATCTGGATTCTGATAAGTAAGTATCATATCAGCATCAGCAAATGTTATTCCAGGGATAGGATTAGGAATAGAAATCGTAACATCATTTTTAAATTTCAAACCAGACGGTTCAAATTTAGCAGCAGCTAAAGGTATGCTTTTTTCTACATTTTGATTCACTTCTTCAGCCTTCACTTCAGTAGTCACTTCTGCAGGAGCAGGAACAAAGGTTGTTACACTAATGCCAACATTCCCATCACTAATAAGGCTTGCACTAGCTTCTGTATCAATTGCACCTGCCGGTATTGCCAATTCGACTTTCACGAGTGGTTTATCCTCTACCACTGCTTCCGGAGCAACTTCTCCCGGATCTTCAATGGTAGTATTAGATTCACTATTATCCTCTACTTTAATTTCTTCTTCTGCAGTTACTGACACAGTTTCCTTCCGACTCTCCTTTGTCAGAGCCAGAGCTACCGTTACCACACTACGATTCTCTGCATTCTCTGCAATGACAACTGACGTTTTCTGTGAAAGATATCCATTAGAAGACGCTTCAATACTATAAGTACCTGTAGCACTTTCTGTAACAGAGAACTTACCATTCGAGTCGGTTGTGTAATTTTTACTACCCACTTTTACCTTTACCCCATTCATTGCTTTTCCTCCGGAAGTCACCGTACCCATAATGTAATACTCCACTACCGGTTTTGGAGTTTCAATTACTTCCCCTTCTAGCGGTTTCGGATCGTCATCATCATCGTGACAGGCTACTGTCACAAAAGTTAACATACCCAAGGCTATTGCCATGACACCCACATAAAACCATTTTACACTTTTCATAATGTTTCAATTTTGTTAAAAATACTAGTTAAAATATCAATCATGTTTCACTTCTCACTCGTTTTAATCAAATAATATCGAATATAATCCGGCTGCCAGAAATGTGAATTCTCTGCCGACTTAGGTTCAACACTATAACTTTCGCCCAACGAACGATGGGCATATTCATTCCCGCTACGCATATCATACTGAAAAGCAAAATATTCGGGAAGCATCACCCGTAACGCATGTCGCTTGCGTTTCTTTCCCGGTAACGGGATAGAAAAATTAAACCCTGCATTCGTTGCTCCATCTGTGTACATACCATATATTCCTACAATATATTCACCGAAATAGCGGGAAAGAGTTCCGCGTACTCCATAATCTCCATAAATAAAGCGGGCCCCTTCTACTTTCACCAAGGTATTCACTTCCGGCACATAATATCCTACACTAATCTGTCCATTGACTCTTTTCCATTTACTCATTTTCCATTTGCTACCGTAGAAATGAGCAGAGCCGGTTATTCCTCCTCCACCTTCTACCGTCCACCGACCATTTGATGAAAAATAACCGATACCTGCAGCAAGCCCTTGACGGTCATTCGAGAAACTACCGCCTGTGAGGTATCCTTTCCAATGATTAGCCAAGCGAAAATCCTGACGCAAAGCCATGAATCCCAAGCGAACGCAGTTCCACTTGCCATCTTCATTACTTACAATAGGCAAAGAAACCTGCATCCGTAGCGAGGCGCCTTTCCATAATTGCATTTCCAGGGCAGGTTGCAACTCGAGTGCCGCCTTATACAACTTATAAGTTACATTATTGACTAACATCACGTTGGGATATATCACAAAATCTACCTTACTGAAAGAACTTTCTTTTCGTTTTACGCCTTTCAGCTGCCGTACAGCAGTTTCGGTAGAAGTAGTCATCCCCATCTTGCGATACACTTCATCCAACGCACATTCACCGGCTTGATATTTTTGAATCAATTCTGCAGGGATGGTTATGCATAATTGTGGTAAGGCATTATCTAATATAAGTAGCTGCAAAGTCGGTATTTCCGGTATAGCGACCAAATGGCGTATGGCAATACCGATTCCATTATAAATACCTCTATAAGCAGAGGTCTCAAAAGCCGCAGTTATCGTGTCCCTTTTCTCCACAACTGAAATATTCTCCATATCCAACTCTTTCAGTGTCTCACTCACACGAACTGGCTGTGCCTGTAACAAAGAAATACCACAGAGAAAAACAGCGGTCGCACTAACAATCCTTTTCATCTTCTTTTAATGCATTAATGTACATTCATACCGCAGACCGGCGGAAACACATGTAAATTCGCGAGTAAACACATTGACGGACAAATGCTTCCAAAAGCGCATGGCAGCACCCATATTCCATCCACGCGTATCATATTCCACCATCAACTTCAATTCTTTGCAAAAAGAAGGCGTATAGCGGACACCTCCGAAAGGTCCTTTATTAAATACACGACAATCACCTTGATGAATATACCATCCGGCCGTTACAGCCAATTGGTCTCCCGAACGAAATCCGATAGTCTTTGTCAACACACCATAATAAGCTCCCCAATACGGAGTCTTCTTCTCCGTCAAAAGATCATCTCCACCAATCACAACAGCTGGGAAATAGCGACTTTCTTTTAGCGGACGAATACGAATCGTATTAGAACGGTCCTGATTATGATAACCCGTCCTGCCTGTACCGGTTGTCATTTTGAGTAATGTCATCCGGTAAGTGAATTCGATAAAAGAGAAAAGAGTCATATCTACAAAATAGTTCATGGTAGGAAAACTGAAAACCGATGGAGTAACTTGCTCGGGTAAGAAATTGACTCCTCCCATAAATGTACCGGTCTCCTGCATTTCAGCGGTAGGTATCATCAACTGCCCCGTTGTTCCCATGGAATATTGCGCGTGAACCAGACCGCTCATCGGAATGAGTATCAGAAATAGAATACTACCTTTTAACGAAATAAATGGCTTATTCCTAAAAGCCGCTTTAGTTTGTTTCATCTTTATTTGTATGTTATACTTTTAAATAGAGATATTCTCAAAACTTTTTTGATTAATCCACTATTTTTACCTTATATAATTCTGTTACTTCTTAGGTAACGGAAAACACACAATCAAGACCAATCGGAATGAGAACAGAGAAAAACATCGACAATTACAGTGGTAGAAGAGTTTTTGCCTTTAGCGAAGGGGAAAATTCTTTTTAAAACAGGACATATAAATCATAGGGCATGAAGATATGATTATTTCATGTTCAGATTTTTTTTTGCCGTATGCATCAGATAAAACGAAAAAAAATGGGAGAATATTTGTTTGCTATTTATATTTTTGTCTATCTTTGCGTCATATTTGATTCCGTTACCTAAGAAGTAACGGATACATTTAAATACTGATTATTAAAGCTTTGTCTATCTATCACCTACTTACATTGTAATTTTTAACGTAAGATAAATTCTTTCTATTCACCTCTGTGCGTTCTCTTAATCCAAAGCCTTTCAGATATATTTGTGTGGTTTTAATAGATTTGTGTCCCAGCGATTCACTAATCATTTCAATCGGAACTCCGCGATACTTGGCAGTAGTGGCCCAAGAATGTCGGAAGGTATATGAAGTGACGGGCGAATTCAGGCGCAACACTCTCGCCAAATCCTTCAAAGAATTATTAAAACGACGAAGAGCAGACTGATATTCTTTATATGCTTTTTCATCTTTCCGCTTCTTATCACCATGCAGAATATCGAATAAATAGTCGGGACAATCAGGAAGAACGGGTTTATTGCTTCGAAGCTGATTCATCATCTCTTTTGCACTTTCCAGAATTTCCAGGCTCATAGGTGTTTTAGTCTTGATACGGTTATATTGAAGCACATTCCGGTCTAAAGCCGATTTCTCCAAATGCGCCAAATCCGCGAATGACATTCCACAGAACTGAAACATCAGAGCTGCAATCGTCTGCGTACGACGCAAACGTTCGGATTTCGGGTCTTCATACAGTAGTTTGTGCAATTCGGTCACAGGCAATGCTTTCTTTTGCCGGATATCCACGCCTGTATAGACATCATGAAACAACCGGGGAACATAAGGGGCACTTCCCGCTTCTACTCCCCGATTATAGATACTACGCAACATACGCATATAAGTAGAAACTGTATTGAGCTTTAACCCGGACTCGTAAAGATGCTGTCCATAGCATCGTAAACACTCCCGGGTGACTTGCCTGAACGATATGTTCCATGTTCCACAAAACTTACTAAAAGAAAAAAGAGCATTCTTATAAACATGAGCGGTAGAATATCGCCCTTCTTTTCGCAAACGCTCAATGTACGCTCCGGCACATTGGCTAAATCCATTTTTATTCATTTTTTGCATCACTAGTTATTTTTGATTATATAATATAAGAGAAAGAACAAAAGTAAGCTACTTTATGATTTCAACTATTATAAAAAAAGAAAAGTAAAAGAAAACCTTCACTCACGTGGAAGTTATTCTTTTACTTTCCTATAACTTAATGAACAAACTTAATAATTAACCTTTGACTTAAATATCTCAAGTACGTATCACAAACATATAATTACCCTTTCTTAAAGTTTAAAAGGCGTCATCTTCAAATATACCCGATAATCCTTTATCATTCCCGTCTTGTCGGCTTCCGCTCTTGGCAAATAAGAAAATCCCGTGACTATCTTATCCTCACCAAGATTAATCACAATCTGATGTGGAAATTTATGTTTAGCAGCTGAAAAGTAGCTAGTATGCCAGAAAGTAGATTCCTGTAAGTCAAACACGTTCGTTGCAATGTTATTTGCCTCTTCAGTTTCCTCACTATCTGCATAAATAACCTTCCAATGCTGACGTGACAAAGGTTTACCATCGGCTCCTAACAATTCTAATTCTGCAATAGCTGCAAAGTCTTTTCCATCATAAGCATTCAATGCTTCAAGGCAAAAGAAACGAGTTTCCACTTCCTTTCCAAATTTCACATGCTGCCAACCAT
>OIGB01000321.1_pt1 | contig 12724 bp, 8 predicted proteins | sample 1582171 | NCBI WGS metagenome assembly OIGB01 (sample SAMN02674607, study PRJEB24791) | human gut metagenome, SKBSTL069 | isolation source: stool | host: Homo sapiens | place: USA
ATCAGTGTGGTGTAACTTTAGTGTTCACTGCCTTCGTATTTTATCCTCAAATTTGGGGTGTATCATTTTATTTTCCAATAGCCACTTAAGTCTTTCTTTGTTAGCTTGCGAATAGGTACTTTTAGGGTTTCTGGGTGTGAAATGCTGAATTTTATGTTCTTTGTCGAGCGCCTTTATGGTGCTGTCGATCCATCCGAAGCAAAGGGCTTCTTCGACAGCGTCGTTGTATGTAACACTTTTTTCGCCCGAAGATTTGGAGGGGAATACAAACCAAACGTCATTGGCGTTTTCAAAGTTGTCTGCCAGCCATTTTCGCCAATCTTCTCTGTTTTCAAAATATTTTATTTCCATAGTGCTAAAAAGAACAGCAACCCATTGTTGAGAATAGGTTGCTGTTAAATTGGTTATTCATCAGACTTCATGTATGGGAGTCAGGGGCTTTTATTCGTCCGGTCACTTATTTGTCTCCGTACATCTTCGCCCGCAATTCCTTAATATGGTCGGAAGTGATATATTCGTCATATTCCATCATCTTGTCAATGATACCGTTCGGTGTCAGTTCGATGATGCGGTTGGCAACGGTCTGAATAAATTCGTGGTCATGAGACGAGAAGAGGATATTTCCTTTGTACGTCTTCAGGTTGTTGTTGAATGCCTGGATAGATTCCAAGTCCAGATGGTTGGTCGGAGTGTCCAGAATGAGGCAGTTGGCATTGCGCAGCTGCATACGGGCAATCATACAACGCATCTTCTCACCTCCGGAGAGTACGCTTACTTTCTTCAATACCTCTTCGCCGGAGAAAAGCATACGGCCGAGGAAGCCTTTCATATATACCTCGTTGCCTTCTCCAAACTGGCTCAACCAGTCTACCAGGTTCAGATCGGTATTGAAGAAATCGGTGTTATCCAGCGGCAGGTAAGCAGTGGTGATGGTTACCCCCCAGTTGAAAGTACCTGCATCGGGTTTCATGTTTCCGTTGATAATTTCGAAGAAAGCAGTCATCGCGCGCGGATTGCGTGACAGGAATACCACCTTGTCACCTTTCTCTACGTTGAAGTTCACGTCGTTGAAGAGCACTACGCCTTCTTCCGTCTTCTTGCTCAATCCGGAAACTTCCAGAATCTGGTTGCCCGGCTCGCGTTCGGGAGTGAAGATGATGCCCGGATACTTACGTGATGACGGCTTGATTTCTTCTACATTCAGTTTCTCCAACATCTTCTTGCGGCTGGTAGTCTGCTTGCTCTTTGCCACATTGGCACTGAATCGGCGGATAAACTCTTCCAGCTCTTTCTTCTTCTCCTCGGCCTTTGCCTTCTGGTTCTGCTGCTGACGGAGCGCCAGCTGGCTGGACTCGTACCAGAAGCTATAGTTACCGGCAAAGAGGTTAATCTTTCCGTAGTCGATGTCCACCGTATGCGTACAAACGGAGTCGAGGAAGTGACGGTCGTGGCTTACCACCAGCACCGTATGCTCAAAGTTGGAGAGGTACTCTTCCAGCCAAGTCACGGTCTCCATATCCAAGTCATTGGTAGGCTCGTCCAGCAGCAAGTTATCAGGATTTCCATAGAGAGCTTGCGCCAGCATGACACGCACCTTTTCTTTGTTGTTCAACTCACCCATCAACAGATAATGCTTGTCTTCCTTGATACCCAAACCACTCAACAAGGCGGCAGCATCGCTTTCGGCATTCCAGCCGTCCAACTCGGCAAATTTCTCTTCCAATTCGGAAACCTTCAGCCCATCCTCGTCTGTGAAATCCTCTTTGGCATACAGCACTTCACGCTGCTTCATGATATCCCACAACACCGTGTGTCCCATCATCACCGTGTCCATCACCGTAAAAGCATCCCACTTAAAGTGGTCCTGGCTCAAAACGGAAAGACGCTCTCCCGGAGCCAGCATGATGGAGCCCGTCGTAGGGTCCAGCTCCCCGGAAATCGTTTTCAGGAAAGTAGATTTTCCGGCGCCGTTGGCACCGATGATACCATAACAGTTACCACTTGTAAACTTCAGGTTTACGTCATTGAACAACACTCTTTTACCAAACTGTACTGAGACATTAGAGACTGTAATCATCTTTATATTTACGATTTATTTATTTACAATTTACTATTTAATACCTATTAGTCTGCGAATTGCGAGTGCAAAGATAGTTATTTTTCCATGAATAGACACAGAGAAGCGCTGTCAATCTGACATAAAAGTATTACCTTTGCAGCGTTTTCGGCAAAAATATCCGTTTTGGCAAAGTTTTTGCTGGAGCACTAATATCGTATTAACTTAAACCCTTAACAGCAATGAAAGCTAAATCATTTTACAAGAATAATAAGCATAACAATATGAATCCGAAAGAAAAAGAAAACAACCAGGAAGAGGAGCTGAAAACTCAAGCTACTCCTAACGAATGTGACGAAGAAACTGTCGGACAAGAAACTTCACAAGAAAACGAAGCTCCCCTGACAGAAGAAGAAAAGCTCGCCCAGGAACTGGAAAAGGCCAATGAACAGATTGAAGAGCAGAAGGACAAATACCTGCGCTTGTCTGCCGAGTTTGACAATTACCGCAAACGTACCATGAAGGAGAAAGCAGAACTCATCCTGAACGGTGGTGAAAAGAGTATCAGCAGTATCCTACCCATTGTGGATGACTTTGAACGCGCCCTCAAAAACATGGAGACAGCCACCGACGTAGCTGCCGTAAAAGAAGGCGTTGAACTTATCTACAACAAATTCATGTCTGTATTGGGACAAAACGGCGTTAAGGTAATAGAGACAAAGGAACAACCGCTCGATACAGACTATCACGAAGCCATCGCCGTGATTCCGGCACCCAATGAAGCATTGAAAGGCAAAATTCTGGACTGTGTACAAACCGGTTACATCCTAAACGACAAAGTGATCCGTCATGCCAAAGTGGTAGTCGGAGAATAACATAAAACTGTATGGAAAAAAGAGATTACTACGAAGTATTGGAAGTCGAAAAGACAGCAACGGTAGAAGAAATAAAGAAAGCCTATCGCAAGAAAGCCATCCAATATCATCCGGACAAGAATCCGGGCGACAAAACAGCCGAAGAGAAATTCAAGGAAGCGGCAGAGGCATACGACGTACTAAGCAATCCGGACAAGCGTGCCCGCTACGATCAGTTCGGTCATGCCGGACTGGGTGGTGCCGCCGGTAATGGTGGTCCGTTCGGCGGCTTCAGTGGAGGCATGTCCATGGACGACATCTTCTCCATGTTCGGTGACATCTTTGGCGGACACAGTGGAGGAGGTTTCGGCGGTTTTGGAGGTTTCGGCGGAGGCGGTGGAGCACAACAACAACGCCGTTACCGTGGTTCGGACCTGCGTGTCAAGGTGAAACTGAACCTCAAGGAAATCTCTACCGGCGTGGAAAAGAAATTCAAACTGAAGAAATACGTGCCTTGTACCCACTGTCATGGTACGGGAGCCGAAGGTGACGGTGGTTCAGAGACCTGCCCGACTTGTAACGGCAGCGGCACGGTAATCCGTAACCAGCAAACCATACTCGGCACCATGCAGACAAGAACCACCTGCCCGACGTGTGGCGGTGAGGGCAAAATCATCAAGAACAAGTGTAAGGAGTGTGCCGGTGAAGGCATTGTATACGGTGAAGAAGTAGTAACCGTAAAAATTCCGAAAGGCGTTGCAGAAGGTATGCAACTCTCTATGGGAGGAAAAGGAAACGCAGGCAAGCACAACGGCGTGCCGGGAGACTTGCTGATTCTTGTAGAGGAAGAACAAGACCCGAACTTGATACGCGATGAAAACGACTTGATTTACAATCTGCTCCTCAGCTTCCCGACAGCAGCCTTGGGTGGTGCGGTAGAAATTCCCACGATTGATGGAAAGGTGAAAGTAAAAATTGACTCAGGTACGCAACCGGGAAAAGTGCTCCGCCTGCGCGGCAAAGGTTTACCCAACGTGAACGGATACGGCACGGGAGATTTGCTGGTAAATGTCAGCGTATACGTACCCGAAACGCTGAACAAGGATGAGAAGAAGGCGCTGGAGGAGATGGAAGAATCGGATAACTTCAAGCCAAATACTTCGATTAAGGAGAAAATATTCAAGAAGTTCAAGAGTCTGTTCGACTGATAAAAAAATAGAGATAATAAAGAAGGCCTCCCAATATGCACTAAAATATCGGGAGGCTTTCCTATTATCTGATTACTGGATTAACAAATAATTCATCCATATACACCGGCGTATCTGCCTCAAAAGCAACTTTGAGATAGCGGGTATTGACATCTATACCTTCAAACAAGACTCCGTCAATCCAGGCATCATGCTTGGCATTCTGGAAGGAAGGAGTGTCTTTAATAGATAATAAACGATACGAGTCTCCATCTAGTGAAGCATATAAATAGACTTTCGAGGGCAGTCTAATACCTCCCGGCCTATAATTTAACATACGCAGTAAAACGTCATGGAGCTCCATTTCCTTTTGCAAATCAACCTGCAGCTCATGATATCCCTTATTAAAGATTATCCAACAACTGTCTCCGGTGTTTTCCTCAGCAATCAAGCCATCCAATAATGCCGATGGAGTCTTTTCGTCCCTTATCATCTCAGGTGTCGCACCATTAGCCAATTTATCAAGGAAAGAAGCTTCAAGCAATTTCCAATATCTCGTACCCCGCTTCCAATCCATATAGTTCTGAAAAGTACAATTGGACCAAATAGGTTGTCCTAACTGAAAAGATGACATCGGATTCTCAATGATGCCACAAAACATGAAAGAAACAATATTCTCCACTCCCGCTGCCGATGCTGCTGCTTGCTGAGAAAGTAAGCGTGAATAGGCAGCCGGAATCAAAGCAGAAGTGCGGTCGTTAAGCTCATCTTCCCACGTAAACGTTTCACAGTTCGCCCATAAGGCAATATTCAGTTTATCATGAATAGTCCGCAGCTTTTGCCAGTTTTCCTTCAAGCGGACCAAAGGAAACTTTTCCCTCACACATCCCACTTCATCTTGATAGGTTATGACATCTACCTTTAGCCTAGACAACCGCCTTTCATATTCCGGATCATCAAAATCAGAATCGACCATGCCATAAGGAGAAATCAGAATTTTCTTATTCGGAGTCAATCTACGCGCCTGCTCTGCCAAAGCATTGACCGCATTCACAGCATGCTCAGAAAGTATAGGACACAAGCAATCCTCAACCGGTAAATACCATCCATAAAGCGCTTTATGTGTCCTATATATGGACGCCAACTCCTTCATCATATCCAATTGCCTTTGCTGAATCACCGGATCGCGTAAATTATCATCCTGGTCTTTAGCCCAGCCAATACTCATAAAAACCTTCATGCCTAGTCGAGCTGCCGCATCCATAATGGCATCCACCGGGCTTTTTCTATTCTCAGAATACGCCCACGGCATTAGTTTTGAAGGATAATAGGCTTCCCCTTCATTAGCTACTGCCATAAAAACTAAATATTCCATCCCCATATCTGATAATTCCTTCACCTTCTGTTCCCACATTCCAGGGTCAGTATTGTCAAAATATTGCAGATTGGTATATTTATTACGTACATCCTGATAAGCTAGATTTATCCATGTACCGGTAATTGGCTTTACTTCGGAAACAATCTTGTCTTTACCTTCTTTTTTTTGTTCGTTCAAATAGTCCAAGTATCCGTTAAACAAATCAATTGTCTCTTTTTCACCTATACAGACAGACATTTCCGGATCATTAAATACACCAGGAAACTGATAACACAAAATAGTCTCAAAATTCTCAAATTGATTTAAGTCTTGAATGATTCCATCTATAGGCCGAGGATATAATGAATTATCCTGGTTGAATAAAAAAGCCTCCAAATCAAACCATAAATGAGCTTTCGCTTCATCACATACTTTTTGTAATAAATTTGCAGCTTCAAGTCCTTTTAAATCTTCTTTAGGCATTCTAGCAAATCCAAATGGACATAATATATCCAGATGCTTCAATAAGTCCGGATAAGTATCCATTCCATTAGGAATATCAAAACTATTGGTAGCCAGCATCATAGGTTTCCCTGGTGCAAAAGTATTACAGTAGGCCTTAAACTCTTTAAAGAAGGTTACAATATCCTCCTTCCTCTTCTTTCTCATCAACGGACTCTTTTCCCAATTATCTAGCCCTCCTCCACTCTCTTCCGAAATATAAAACCCATAAAAGGACTCGTGATGTCCATACTTTTCCCAAAGCTCTTTAGCCACTCGTTTATGCCATTCTAGAGATTCAGTAGTAAAATCAAACCAAGCAAACATGCCAATTCCTAGAAATACATTCATATTTCTCCTATCTGCCTCTGTCAATATAGCCTCAATAGGATCATCAGCCTTGATATCCATCCGTCCCGGATACAGATTTGAAGGATAAAAGGCTTTACCAGTATAATTTGTGACATTTACAGAATGTTTGCCTGCATATTCTTCATTGCGAAAAACCTCCTGAATAACGATAATATTCATATTCAACTTATCCATGGCTCTCACCATCTCGCCCCAATGGCTATCCGTCATTTCCTGAAGTTTTTTGTTCCAATATTTTCCCTCAGTCTCACTCCAGTGATAGATGCCAGTCCAAGCACCAGAAAGTCTCTGAGTAGAACGAATATCGGACTTACAAATTTCAATATCCTTAACTTTCCTATATAGCTTATTTTGACTTTTAACCTTAAAGATTACTCGATTTTGGCCTATCCTCTTTTCTGTATCTACAATAGAACAAACAGTCTTTGACTGACCGGGCAAAAGTTTGAAAGTAGAACGACATATCAGATGTTCATCATCTTCTTTATTCCAATACAATGAAACAATATACATTTGCTCTTGACTGCTCTTATTTACAACTCCTCCACGAATATCAAGATCAACTTGATTCGTTACAATAGCAGGAGGTATCAATGTCAGATGAATCTCATTATCTGCATATAAAGAAATAGGTATAAGCCAGAAAAAGAGCAAAAAACATATAGTTACGAAAATACACATTGCATTCTTATTATATAATAAACAAGGTTAGAATTTTATTTTTTCAATATACGACTCAATTTTCTTATCAATTTAAAGTTATAATCCCTATAACCAACATTCCATGGAGCAATTTCTTCCGTTTCTTCATACTTATTAAGTATCTCTGTTGCCTTTTTCTTTTCATTATTATAAACCAATATACACCACTGAGCTATTTCATTATGTACATGTTTAACTTTCCATTCATTCACAAGACTATCTGCCATGTCAACTTTTCCTAAGTTACGCAATGCCAGCACAACCAAAAGGTTATTTGAGTCAAAATAAGCTTCAGACATATTGCTACTTGCAATTTGAGAGAACAATTTATCTGCTTGCATACTTTGCCCTTGTTCTACATACGCAATAGCTGCCATATAGTCTTCCAAGCGAGTATCTATCAACTCCTCATCAGGCTTTCCTACCCCCAAGTTCTCCGGCCATTCTTGTGTTTTCTCTATCATTGTTAACATTTTGGCATACCTACCATCTTCCCATTCTTTCATAGCTTGATACAGACAAGCCCTGCGATAAATATCACGTCCAATATACGATCCCTCATAAGGAAGTACCTGTAACTTCTTCAGACAATTGAGACTAGCCATATACTGTCCACTCTCACAAAGAGCCATTGCATATTTTAATCCAATATAATAGTTATCTGGATATCTCTTATAAGCATTCCTTCCCACTTTTACAGCCTCTGCCCATTGCTCATGATCAACATAATAATTTAATAAATAGTACTGTGTTCTCCATGATTGATCAAGTTTTTGAGCCATGAGCAAATCGGGCAAACCAGACTTATCCTTTCGCAACTCAGCACGACTTAAATAAAAAGCAGCATAATCAGGAACATCTTTGCAACTATTCAATAAATTTAAAGCACAACATGTATTGCCAACACTCCATTGAATCAGCCCACGATAATAACTTATTTTCCAATTATCAGACAAACCTGCTGCCCATTCCAAAACTTTCAATGTATGGGCACGAAAAGGAAACACCATTTTAGGAGACTTCTTATTAGCCTCATCCAAAAATACCATTGCCCCCTTTTCATCCCCTTTCAAATGATATATATAGGCCTTCTGATACAAAGCTATTGGATAAGTATCTACAAATGATAGAAGTGTAATAGCTTCATCCAGACAGCCAATAGACTCATACCATACAGCCATTTCCATATAAGTCTCGAAAGAGAGCTCATTACAAATAAGAGAACTGAATTCTTCAGCAGTCGAGGCTTCCAATAAATACTCTTCAAATCGAACCCAATGTAGCAATGGCAACTGTTCTGTCATTTTTTCTATTTCACTCAACGCTTTTTCCGCATGATTACTTTTTCTGTAAAGGACAATCAGCAACTGCTTCGCATATAAGTTCATTTGATTATACTCCAAACTTTTTAATGCATATTGCTCAGCTTTTTCCCAATTTTCCTCTCTCATATAAAGTTCACCCAACTGCTCATAAGCAGCCGTACGAAAACCTGGAGAAAATGTTGCCACGGAAAAGCCATCTTTGGCATCTGCCAGATTTCCCATAGCACGACTACATAATCCATACAAATAGTTGGCCTCTCCATGATAAGTATCTAAACTCAACACTCGTTTTACCAATTCACAAGCATCAAGATACATCCCTTTCTTATAATACAATGAAGATAAGCTTACCAATGCCGGAATAAAATATACATCTTTCTCTAGAGCTGCTTTCAAATATTTTTCCGCATTTCCATACATTTTCTGATTTAGCCAGTCTTTACCCTGCATATAAAGCCCATATGTAGAATTCCAGTCAAAATCAGCTGGTAGTTCTTTCGGACGGTTCAGTTCATAATCATTTTTTATCTCTGAATAAACCAATTCCTTATTCCCTATTATAATTCTGAGCTTTCCTTCCGGAATATCAAAAGGCAAAGGTATATTAAAATACTCAGGAGTTAATATTTTAGCTTTTATAGGCATCTTCATCAATAATTGCCTGTCATTGTAAATTTCCATATCGGTACAAATATCTTTCAGAGCAGATAAATGAACTTCAATATTTTTTTCAGAGTGCTCTACATATATAGCGCCTAGCGGACTTGCTTGAGAAAGACCACCGATCTCGGCTATAGGAAACCAATATTCAGTCCATTGGTCTGTCATCTGTGCAGCAAACTCATTATGATTAAATGGTGTAAAACCGCTGGTCACACTTGGCTGATTATACATTCTACCAGATTGTAGTTCCGCATATTGCCCACTATCATCAGTCAATAGTTCTTCCCAGATGGCCCCTTCACGTGAAAAACTCCAAAGATAAAATTTCATCCCCAATTTCTCATCATAATTGGAGTAATGAGCTGAACCATGTTTTTCATTATGCCAATAAATCCCAAAATAATCATTATAATCACCTATTATATGTAAAGATTTAGAAGCACCAAAATTATTATTATCATACCACGAGACATCTCGCCCCTCCTCATCAATCGGATAAGGATGCAAATCTCCCGAATGTCCTATACTATAAGTACCTGGATAATAAAATCTTGTTCCAGTTTTAGTAGCATAACCAGCATTCATCCATTGGTAATAAGGTTGATCAATAGAAGACTGATTAAACCAAGTTGTGTGCGTTGTGAAATAAGCCTTGTCCTTAGGTAAATTAATTTCGACATTCCAGACTGTACGCGTAATCCACTCATAAGAAAATATATGACAACTAACACTACCATCCACATTCTTTTTTGTAAGATAATCTATAGGAGTACTACATGTAGGAGCATGACCAATAATACCAAAATTAAATTCTATACCTCCCGATGTCCAGGGTCCTCTCATTGCCACATCACGAAATTTCACGACTCCATTAGTGTAAACAAATTCTTTATTATTAACTTTGTCTATGGCTCCCCAAATTTTCCCTCCGATTTCTGGAGTTACAGTTAGTTTCACATAATCATTTTCCAAAACAACCATTTTCCACTGCTTCTCCTGCGCTTGCATAGAAAAACCATCAAAGCGGAAATAAGGATAATAAGAATTATTAGGTGTCGCAACTGGAGATGGGTCTGAAAAAGGATAAGTCTTTGCATCACAAGTCCTTTCATAAATTTGTGCATCACTTTGTGCACAAAGACTACCATTAAAACAACACGCAAGAAACATAACAGATAAAAAAGTATTTCTATACATAGCGATCAGTTTTTAAGATATAACTATTTTTTCATACAAGGAAATAAGATATTGGGTTTATGAAAATCTGGTTTAGGCTCATTTATACTCACAGATGAATACCAAATAACCGTATTAGGCGTTGTAAAATCTGCTCTGAAAACTCCCATATAAAACTCTTCTAAATCAATTCCCAATTCCAAAAGTTCTGAAACAGACAGTCTGCCTGCAACGATATACCCTTTTTCATCTTTTATGGAACATATTTCCAGACTCTTAAAATTCCATTCATAATCAAATTTTCTATAATAGCTAGCTGAATAATCCATAACATGCCCGCTAGGATCTATCTCCATACAATAATATTGTCCCATATCTTTTGAAGCCGAAAAAAAGATTTCCACACGATCCTCAGCTTCAACATCAGACTCTTGAACAAACTCACGACACATGATTGGAGTGGCATCTGCTACATTAAAACTAAAATAAAAATATTGTGAAGAAAAGAAACACCTAAATACCGTCTCATCCTCCAAATAATCCCAAGGAGCGAAAAATGGTTTTATAGCCTTAATGGTATACCATCCCTCCCAATTGATCAGAGTCTCTAGCGGAGGGTCTTCTTTCTTCGCGTCTATGGAATAAGGAATAATTGGAGAAGTACAACTATACAGGATCTGAACAAATAAAATTATTCCTAAAAATACAGAAAACTTTCTCATAGTTCTTTTTATGCTTCTTATTTATTGTAGAATTACAAGTAGCATACATTGCTACTCGTAATTCTATTCATTTATCTTATTCCGGTAAACGATAATTCTTCAGACCATCACCATACTCTTGTACAAAATTGACATTCTTATAGGTTTCATAGTATATAGCATCGACATAAACTGCATATGCAATAATATTACGAATACCATAATGTGCATATGTGTTGATATCCGAAAGAAATACATTTTTATTCCAAGGTAATTGTACCGCTGGCTTTTTCCAGTCACTAAATAAAGACACATCCATCCAATATTCCAAAACTTGTGCCGTTTCTTTAGGGAAGACTTTTAAATTAGCCTCTAATGCATCAATATATTCACCATGAGTAATTGTCATTCCATCCCGAATAGCATCACGTTCTCTCAAAGGCTTATCCCAACGACGATTAAAAGGAGCAAATTCCAAAAAAATATCATTCTCTGGTTTTACAATTTCCGGTGCAGGAATAGTACCTTGATAAGCAAGATGTGCCAACTTTGCTTGTGGATTAACTTCTTTCAAAGCCCTTATTATCTGATTCTCTATCAACAAAGCTTGATCACTATCATTGTATTTATCACATAATTTGCAATGGCATCTCTTTCCGCCATCATCTAACCAGTAATAATATTTATTATTACTAGAAGTACATTTTTGGGCGGCAACTTTTGCATTAGCCGCTATTATACTCAAAGCCTCTTCCGATGAAGGACAACAATTAAAATCTGCTGTACGTTGACCGTTCTCATCCATACGGAAATATGCTGGATGCTCCTTGAACAAGTCTCTTGGCAACAAAGTCGCCATCATATGTTCTTGGTATTCAATATCAATAGACTTTTCACGACATTTTGAGACGAACTCCTGGTATTCAGCAGAATATATGTCAGCACCAAAAACACTAAGAGTAGTAATACCTGCATTTTCTGAAAGTTTTAACCAATCCAGAACTTCTGGTTTCTTGACGTCATCCCATGAAAGAATAATCCCTCTTGTTTGAAAAAACACATCGCCTTGAGACTCAGAAGAAGCCTCCCCTTCTTTATCTACATTTGTTTCAGTCTTTGATGAACATGATACTTGACCTAATGCCATAATACCCATCACGAATACTACACTCATTTTAAATATAAAATTCTTTCTCATAATTATCTATTTCAAAATAAAGTCATTTTTATCTTATAATCTAATATTCAATCTCTGTTAATTCCATCCTGGATTCTGAACTAAGTTACGATTTTTATCTATTTCAGACTGAGGAATAGGAAATAAATAATGTTTAGCCTTATCAAATACACGGTTTTGAAATACTGGATAACTATATGTTCCATCTGCATTTACCGTTATCTTATGCACCTTTTTATTATCAACTATTTCTGCAATTTTCCAACGTCTAACATCCCAAAATCTGTGATTTTCAAATGCCAGTTCCACACGCCTTTCTTGTCTGATCTTATTCCTCATCTCATCTTTAGTCAGATTTGCCGGTAAATCAAGTAATTGAGCACGTCTACGAATCTTATTAACTGCATTATAGACTTCTGCTGTTGGGCCTTCTGCTTCATTCAGTGCTTCCGCATAATTAAGATAAAGCTCTGCCAATCGAATAATTGCAAATCTTCGATACGAATTCCCCGATCCAGTCGTCAAATTATGTTGCTCCCATAAATACTTTCTTGTAAAATAATTAACTCGTGGTACACCACCTATATTAATATTATCTAGTCCAGTTGGAGATACATCAACCGCTCTTCCCTGCCATTGAGCCCCATGATAGA
>OIGB01000339.1_pt1 | contig 12215 bp, 8 predicted proteins | sample 1582171 | NCBI WGS metagenome assembly OIGB01 (sample SAMN02674607, study PRJEB24791) | human gut metagenome, SKBSTL069 | isolation source: stool | host: Homo sapiens | place: USA
CCCCCAGCCTAGCTGGGGGTTTTCTGTGCACAATTAAATGCCCGGCAAATACCGGGCATCAAGGTAATTACTCAAATCGCCATGCAATATTCATGCCGACACCATAATTTCGCCCGGGCGCAGGTTCGTAATATCGCCCGTTTGACTCATTGACAATGACAGAACCAACGTATTCTTTATCGAATAAATTATCGACACGACCAAATAAATCCACAGTTAAATTGTGGTAATTGTATTTATACCCGGTGAATAAGCCGACGAGAGTATAAGACGGCGCTTTGGCCGTATTTTCATCATCTGCCATAATATCGCCCATATAACGCGCTTCCGTACCTGCATACCAGCCATCCTCCGGTACATAACCTATCGACGCAAAGCCCATATTACGGGCGATCCCTGGCATCCGATTACCGTTACAATCCTGTTCATTGCAAACATTGCTGCGATAGGTCGCATCGAGCCAGGTCCAGGACGCTTTTACACGAAAATCTCCCGCGAAACGTTGATCCCATGCCAGCTCAGCGCCTTGACGACGGGTCTTTCCGGCATTTTTGTAAGTCGTACGCCCACCGCTACTGCTATCGACTACAATTTCATCATCGGTGTCGGTCTGGAACAATGCGAGACTAAGCAGCCCATCACCAATACGCGTTTTACTGCCGATCTCAATTGTATCGTTGGTGGATGGTTTTAAACCAAAGTTCATACCGCTTTGACCGTCAGCACGATAAGACAGCTCATTAATCGTCGGCGTTTCAAAACCTCGCCCGGCTGCCAGATAGATATTCCAGGCATCGGTCATTGCATATTTTAACGAACCGGCAGGTAGCCATTTGTGATAACTGGCATCACCGCTGTCATCGCCGTTACCCGAAGTAACGTAATGGTCGTTGGAATCAAACCATACGGAGCTGTAGCGCACGCCAGCATCCAGCGACAGTTTTTCGCTCAGCTGCCACTGTGTCTGCAAATAGGGATCGACGTTCCACATCAGATTGCGTTCGTCACGGCGCAACTCACCTTTTTGCCCGTATTCCGGCACGCCGCTATTCAGGCGGAAGTTATTGTAGCCTTTGCGATTTTCACTCATGTTTTCGTAGTTCAGGCCGGTAGTGAACGTGAGCGGAACGCCCAGCTCGCCACGGTGTGTCCAGCGGCTGTCTATCCCCTGATAATGGCGTTGCAGAGTAATCACGCCGCCCGCATGCGACGGGTTAAGTTGTGGTGCCATCGGGATTGACTGGTACTGGGTCGTTTCTCGCTCCCCGGCATACATCATCACACTCATATCATCTTGTGCGCTCAGGCTACGTTCATAGCGCAACCCAGCCTGAGTTTGCTTGATGGTTTTTCGCGTGTCGTACTGTTCAGCGCGTGGCGCTTGTTGCGGATTCGCCTTCCATTCTGCTTCGGTTAGCCCACCTGGGTCATCTGCTTTGATATCCACACTATTGAAAATCAGGCTTAATTTGCTGGCGTCATCAATGCGTACGCCCAGTTTGGCATTGGCTAAATTTTTCTGTGCGCCACTATGATCACGATAGCCGTGGGTCGTAAAGCGCGTGGTTGAGACGGTGTAATCGACATCGCCAGGCTGAGTGCCGTCGCCCATTGCGCCTGTTGCTTTCAGCCCATAGCGCCAGCTGCCAAAACTGCCGTAGTAACTACTGGCTTCAATGGTTGGTGGCTGTTGTCCGGTCTGGGTGATGACATTCATTACACCGCCAGACGCGTTGCCATACAGAGCAGAGAAGGGGCCGCGCAGCACTTCCACATTTTGTACACTGCTTAAATCGATGTTGGATGTTTGCCCTTGTCCGTCGGGCATGGTGGCGGGAATACCGTCCACATACAGGCGAATACCGCGAATTCCGTAAGTGGAGCGGGAGCCAAATCCGCGAATCGACAGCTGTAAATCTTGCGCATAGTTCTGCCGGTTTTGTACCTGCAAACCAGGCACGCTGGTCAGTGATTCGGACAAGTTAATGCGCGGTGTTGCCAGGCGCATCTCCTCGCCATCCACCACGCTCACGGCTGCTGGGGTATCCAGTTCTGAAACCACCTGCGGTGCGGCACTGACAATCATGGTCTGTTCATCAGCGGCAAAAACAACGGGGGAAAGGACAAGCAGTGCGGGCAAAACGGTCTGTCGGACGGAAAAAATCTTCATGAAAAAAGCCAAGTTAAGAATGGGAAAACGCCGCCATGGTAATAAAATTGTAAATATATGGAAAACGAAACGGCACGATACGTTAAGTAATTGAGAAAATTGTAGTCGTAACGGCAAGAAATGCTCCACATTTGAGAAAATAATGATTACCATTCCCATTTATAACAAGAGCGTAACGATGATTACGCTTAGCGAAGCATTGTGAAGCAGCAAAAATATCGGTTCATCAAAGGGAGTCGTCATGCATTTACGTCATCTGTTTTCATCGCGCCTGCGTGGTTCATTACTGTTAGGTTCATTGCTTGTTGCTTCATCATTCAGTACGCAGGCTGCAGAAGAAATGCTGCGTAAAGCGGTAGGTAAAGGTGCCTACGAAATGGCTTATAGCCAGCAGGAGAACGCGCTGTGGCTCGCCACTTCGCAAAGCCGCAAACTGGATAAAGGCGGCGTGGTTTATCGTCTTGATCCGGTTACTCTGGAAGTGACGCAGGCGATCCATAACGATCTCAAGCCGTTTGGTGCCACCATCAATAACACGACTCAGACGTTGTGGTTTGGTAACACTGTAAACAGCGCGGTCACGGCGATAGATGCCAAAACGGGCGAAGTGAAAGGCCGTCTGGTGCTGGATGATCGTAAGCGCACGGAAGAGGTGCGCCCGCTGCAACCGCGTGAGCTGGTAGCTGATGATGCCACGAACACCGTTTACATCAGTGGTATTGGTAAAGAGAGCGTGATTTGGGTCGTTGATGGCGAGAATATCAAACTGAAAACCGCCATCCAGAACACCGGTAAAATGAGTACCGGTCTGGCGCTGGATAGCAAAGGCAAACGTCTTTACACCACTAACGCTGACGGCGAATTGATTACCATCGACACCGCCGACAATAAAATCCTCAGCCGTAAAAAGCTGCTGGATGACGGCAAAGAGCACTTCTTTATCAACATTAGCCTTGATACCGCCAGGCAGCGTGCATTTATCACCGATTCTAAAGCCGCAGAAGTGTTAGTGGTCGATACCCGTAATGGCAATATTCTGGCGAAGGTTGCGGCACCGGAATCACTGGCTGTGCTGTTTAACCCGGCGCGTAATGAAGCCTACGTAACGCATCGTCAGGCAGGTAAAGTCAGTGTGATTGACGCGAAAAGCTATAAAGTGGTGAAAACGTTCGATACGCCGACTCATCCGAACAGCCTGGCGCTGTCTGCCGATGGTAAAACGCTGTATGTCAGTGTGAAACAAAAATCCACTAAACAGCAGGAAGCAACCCAGCCGGATGATGTGATTCGTATTGCGCTGTAATAGATATGGCGAGGGTGAAAACGGTGAGACTTGCCTGACTTTTATCACGCCGTATCCGGCACCTTCGTCAGTAATTTGAATTTGCCCGGCACGTAGCCGGGCAATTTTGCAATTAACTCGCCGTTTCAGGCTTAAACACAATTTCCTGTTGTTCTTCATCTTCCTCGACGACTGGCGCAGTGCTGTGAATTTCAGCAACGCGTTTGCGCACACCAAACCAGCCTATAACCAGCAGAATACCGATAATCGGCAGCGCCGCGATGGTATAAGTCCCGTTCGGGTAATCGAACGCCATCAGCACCAGGACGCTCAGCAAAAACAGTAATGTCAGCCAGGAAGTGAAGGGCGCGCCAGGCAGTTTAAAACTGACATCCGCGGCTTTGCCTTCTTTAATCGCTTTACGCAGGCGCATCTGGCACACGATGATAAACGCCCATGAGGCGATGATTCCCAGCGACGCGAAGTTCAACACAATCTCAAATACGCGCGACGGCACCAGATAGTTGAGGAATACGCCGACGACATACACAACCAGTGTCGCCAGAATCCCGGCATACGGCACATGCTGACGACTCATTTTCGCCATAAAACTCGGTGCGGAACCGCCCATCGCCATTGAGCGCAGAATACGTCCGGTGCAGTACAGACCTGAGTTCAGGCTGGAGAGGGCAGCGGTCAGCACCACAATGTTCATAATGCTGCCGATATATGGCACACCCAGTTTAGAGAAAAACGTCACGAACGGACTTTGCCCCGCCTGATATGCGCTCCACGGCAATAACATAACCAGCAACACCACGGAGCCGACGTAAAACAGGCCAATACGCCAAATCACACTGTTAATGGCTTTAGGCACCATGGTCTGCGGATCTTTACATTCTCCGGCAGCTGTACCCACCATTTCAATGGAGGCAAAAGCAAACACTACGCCCTGAATCAACACCAGCGCAGGCAGCAAACCGTGGGGGAAGAAGCCGCCGTTATCGGTAATTAAATGAAAACCAGTGGTGTTGCCATCCAGCGGCTGACCACTACCGAGGAACACTGTACCCACGACCAAAAAGGTAACAATGGCGAGCACTTTAATAAGCGCAAACCAGAACTCCATCTCGGCAAACCATTTCACACCGATCATATTCATGGTGCCAACGATGGTCAGCGCAGCGAGCGCAAAGACCCACTGCGGCACGCCGCCAAACGCACCCCAGTAATGCATATACAGAGCGACGGCGGTAATATCGACAATCCCCGTCATCGCCCAGTTGATGAAGTACATCCAGCCTGCAACGTAAGCGGCTTTCTCTCCTAAAAACTCACGGGCATAAGAGACAAAACTGCCACTGGAAGGGCGGTGTAACACCAGCTCACCCAATGCACGCAGAATAAAAAATGAAAACAGGCCGCAGATCAAATAGACCAGTGCCAGTGCTGGCCCCGCCATTTGCAGTCGGGCTCCCGCGCCTAAAAACAAACCCGTACCAATCGCGCCGCCAATGGCGATCATCTGTACCTGGCGATTGCCCATCGCTTTGTGATACCCCTCTTCGTGGGCATTAAGCCAGCGGCGTTTCGCGGCGTGTTGATCTGAAGTGTCGGTGTCGTGTTTACTCATTGCTCTCCCTGATTGCTTTAATGAAAAAGTCATATAAGTTGCCATGAACAATGTTTATTCATCCTGGCGATGATAGTTATCACCATTATTCTTTATGGGTATAAAACTATCGGCGCAGCATCCTACCCGTTATCGATAAACGATGCAAAACATCCCCTTACAATCCTGAAGGGGAATAATACAACTGACGAAAAAATGACAAATCCTTTTGCTGGTTAACCTGTGTACTGTCCTACACTTAATCTTTAAAAGATTGTGAGGGGCATATGATTAAGGTGTATGGCGTACCCGGATGGGGCTCTACAATCAGTGAGCTGATGCTAACACTGGCTGATATTCCTTATCAGTTCGTTGATGTCAGTGGTTTTGACCACGAGGGAACCTCACGCGAGTTATTGAAAACCCTGAACCCGTTGTGTCAGATTCCGACACTGGCGCTGGAAAATGACGAGATTATGACGGAGACAGCGGCGATTGCATTGATGGTTCTCGATCGTCGCCCGGACCTTGCGCCACCGGTTGGGCGCGCCGAACGTCAGCAGTTTCAACGGCTATTGGTCTGGCTGGTTGCTAATGTCTATCCAACATTCACTTTCGCCGATTACCCTGAGCGTTGGGCTCCTGACGCACCCGAACAGTTAAAGAAGAATGTTATTGAATATCGAAAATCGTTTTATATCTGGTTGAATTCGTAGCTCACTGCTGAACCTTATGCGTTTGGCGATCAGCTACCCTTATCTCTGCGTTATGCGCATATGGGGACCGGGGCATGAATGGTTTCAAGATAATGCCGCGAATATCAGTGCGATTGCTGATGCTGTATGTCCGATACCAACGTTACAAGAAATACTAAAAAGGAATGCCATTATTTAACAATAATGCCGGAGATTAATGTTAATAAATCACTGGCGTAGTTAACTGGACATCCATTTGTTTGCTATGAATGGTAATTAAAGTTGGTACAATTATTTATATGATTTATGTAATCTCGTTTTTTATATGAAATATCAATTTAATATAATCCGAAAATAAAACATCCTTTCGCATGTAGAGAAATATGTCGATATGATAGCGCCGTGCAGATCATGTTATCAGGGCAGAGCGGTAGCGTATCAGGGAAAAAGCATGAAAGCCCGCGCCCCACAAGACTTTGGTGAATGATGAATTTTTAAATCGCGACATTACTTTTATCGTAAAACCCATCATGTTGATCTTTTTTTTCGATCAATTTGACCATCTTATTTCAGTGTGATCTTATCCTTTCTTTTTGATGGATAGCACACCATGAACGGACTAAGCCTTTTGGATCAAATTTCAATTATTCACGATTATCGCCAGTCCTGGAAAACCAGTTACAGCCTGGCGGATATCCTTTTTCTGACGATCACCGCCATTATCGGTGGCGCTGAAGGATGGGAAGAAATTGCTGATTTTGGTGAGGAGCATCTGGAATGGTTACGCCTGTATGGTGATTTTGAAAATGGCACCCCCTCCCATCACACGATTGCCCGAGTGATGGGAATGATTTCAGCAAAACAATTACAGCCCCTTTTTATCCAGTAGATGAAGGACTGTCACACGTTGTCTGAAGGCTCTGTTGTGGCGATTGATGGTAAGTCATTACGGGGTACTTACGATAAATCGAAACGTAATGCCGTGATCCATAGGGTCAGTGCTTTTAGCGCAGAAAATCGTCTGGTTTTGGGGCAGGTGAAAACAGGGGCAAAATCGAATGAGATAACGGCGATCCCGGAACGGCTCCAGTTGCTGGAATTAAAAGGGTGTCTGGTCACGCTGGATGCAATGGGTTGCCAGCATATAATCGCCCGTGAAATTCTGAAAAAGAAAGCCGGTTACCTGCTGGCGCTGAAAGGAAATCAGGGAAAATTAGCGGAGGCGTTTGATAACGGGTACTCGCCGACAATGTGGCTGGGTGAGAGGTATGACAGTTACAGCACGCAGGAAAAAGGGCATGGACGGGAAGATACACGATGCTGCATTGTGAGCCATGATTTAACCGCTCTGGGTGATTTAGCTTATGAATGGTCAGAGCTGAGCACGATAGGAATAGTGCTGGCGAGCAGACAGGAAGGAGAAACAGCGGTGAAATCAGAGAAGTGTATTCTTCGCTACTACATAAGTTCGGTGACGCTTACGGCGAAAGAACTCCTGGAAGCAACACGAGCACACTGGTCGGTAGAAAATCAACTGCACTGGCGACTTGATATGGGGATGCGGGAAGATGAATGCCAGATTGTTCGTGGAGAAGCGGGAGAAAATCTGGCAGTTTGTCGACATATCGCGATGAATTTACTGACCGCAGAGAATAGCTTTAAAGCGGGTATTAAACGCAAGCAAAAGCGGGCAGGACGTAAGAATGAATACCTTTCTCTAATCCTTGCTGGCTGCGGGCCTTCATGATTTCGCCCTGCGGTGAGAGGTTAATTATGCTCCTGGTATGCATGGTAAATTGATTTTGTGTTTCTCATGGTATGCTGTTAATTATAAGAGATGATTGTTTTTAAGGTTGATTAATATGTAATTCATATTTGTCATGCGACATAAAGTAATCGATTTTTTTTGTTGTGGCTTTAATTGATGGTTCTAAGGTATGCAGTTTGAGAACGTTCAGTGAATGATGTATATACAATAATAAATAATATTTGCAATAAATTTGTGTGGGTGGTTATTTTTATATTTCATTGGTACGGGATTTTACGGTTAATTAGTGAAGAGGACTTCGCTAATTTATATAGATTATTCGGGGAAATCTTATTCACTGGTTATGAATCAGTATGGATTGCACTCAGAATAAAACCATAAATAATTTAAGGAATAAACCATGAGCGGAAAACCGGCGGCGCGACAGGGCGATATGACCCGCAAGGGACTGGATATTGTGCAGGGTTCAGCGGGGGTGCTGATAGGTGCGCCGACGGGAGTGGCCTGCTCGGTGTGTCCCAACAGCCCGGTGGAGGAGCAGAAGGGTAACCCGGTGAACCCGCTACTGGGTGCGAAGGTGCTGCCGGGCGAGACGGATCTTGCGCTGCCCGGCCCGTTGCCGTTTATTCTTTCCCGCGCCTACAGCAGCTACCGGACCAGGACACCCGCGCCGGTGGGGGTGTTTGGTCCCGGCTGGAAAGCGCCCTTCGATATCCGCTTACAGGTTCATGAGCGGGAACTGATACTCAACGACAGTGGCGGCAGGAGCATTCACTTTGAGCCGCTGTTTCCCGGCGAGATAAGCTACAGCCGCAGCGAGTCGTTCTGGCTGGCGCGGTGCGGGGTGCTGAAACAGCACAAAGGCCACCCGCTTGCGCGGCTCTGGCGGGCGTTGCCGGAAGCGGTCCGTCTGAGTCCACACATCTATATGATGGCTGCCAGCACAACCGGGCAGTGGCTGGTGCTCGGCTGGCCGGAGCGGGTGCCGGAGGCGGACGAGGTGCTGCCGCCGGAGCCGCCCGCATACCGGGTGCTGACGGGCGTGGTGGACGGCTTCGGGCGGACGCTGGCCTTCCACCGGGCGGCAGAGGGTGACGTGGCGGGTGCGGTGACGGGGGGGACGGACGGCGCGGGCCGCTGTTTTCACCTGGCGCTGAGCACGCAGGCGCAGCGGGCGGAAGCCTTCCGTAAACAGCGCGCCTCTTCTTTATCTTCTCCAGCCGGTCCCCGTTCTGTTTCCTCTTCTCAGGTTTTCCCCGATACGCTGCCCGCCGGTACAGAATACGGTGCCGATAACGGTATCCGGCTGGAGGCGGTGTGGCTGACACACGACCCGGCATACCCGGATGAACTGCCGACTGCGCCGCTGGCGCGCTACACGTACACGGCCAGCGGAGAACTGCGGGCGGTGTATGACCGCAGCGGGACGCAGGTGCGCGGGTTTACTTATGATGCGGAGCACGCCGGGCGGATGGTGGCGCACCATTATGCAGGGAGGCCGGAGAGCCGCTACCGGTATGATGATACCGGGCGGGTGACGGAGCAGGTCAACCCGGAGGGGCTGGACTACCGCTTTGAGTACGGGCAGGACCGTGTGACCATCACGGACAGCCTGAACCGGCGGGAGGTGCTGTACACGGAAGGCGGGGGTGGCCTGAAGCGTGTGGTGAAGAAGGAGCATGCCGACGGGAGCATCACCCGCAGCGAGTATGATGAGGCGGGGGAGGCTGAAGGCGCAGACGGATGCGGCAGGACGGCGGACGGAGTACCGGCTGCATATGGCGTCTGGAAAGCTGACTTCAGTGATACTGCCGGACGGCAGGACGGTACGGTATGGTTACAACAGCCAGTTGCAACTGACTTCAGTGACATATCCGGATGGTTTACGCAGCAGCCGGAAATATGACCGTCAGGGCCGACTGGCAGAAGAGATCTCGCGCAACGGTAACATTACGCGCTGGTTTTATGACTCCCCCCGCAGTAGCCTGCCCGGCGCGGTGGAAGACGGAATCGGGGTGACGCGGAGAATAACGCGAAACCGGTACGGTCAGCTTCGGGCCTTCACGGACTGCTCGGGGTACATGACGCGGTATGAGTATGACCGGTACGGTCAACAAATCGCCGTTCACCGGGAGGAAGGCATCAGCACTTACAGCAGTTATAACCCGCGAGGCCAACTGGTCAGTCAGAAGGATGCGCAGGGGCGTGAAACCCGTTATGAGTACAGCGCCGCAGGCGACCTGACAGCAACGATATCACCGGACGGTAAACGCAGCACCATCGAATATGATAAACGCGGGCGTCCGGTGAGTGTGACGGAAGGCGGTCTGACGCGCAGCATGGGGTATGACGCTGCCGGGCGCATCACCGTGCTGACCAACGAGAACGGCAGCCAGTCCACGTTCCGGTATGACCCGGTGGACAGGCTGACGGAGCAGCGCGGCTTTGACGGCAGGACGCAGCGTTACCGGTACAGCGCCACAGGGCAGCTTGTCCACAGTGAAGACGAGGGACTTATCACCCTCTGGCATTACGATGCGTCGGACCGCATCACGCACCGGACGGTGAACGGCGACCCGGCGGAGCAGTGGCAGTATGATGAGCACGGCTGGCTGACAGAAATCAGCCATATCAGCGAAGGCCACCGTGTGGCGGTCCACTACGGCCACGACGATAAAGGCCGCCTGACGGGCGAACGGCAGACGGTGGAGAACCCGGAGACGGGGGAGATGCTGTGGGAGCATGAGACGAAGCACGCGTACAGCGAACAGGGGCTGGCGACCCGTCAGGAGCCGGACGGTCTGCCGCCGGTGGAGTGGCTGACGTATGGCAGCGGTTATCTTGCGGGGATGAAGCTGGGCGGAACGCCGCTGGTCGAGTACACGCGGGACCGGCTGCACCGTGAGACGGCCCGCAGCTTCGGCGGGGCGGGCAGTACAGCGGGGTACGAACAGGCCACGGCGTACACCCTCACAGGGCAGCTCCGGAGCAGGCACCTGAACCTTCCGCAGCTTGACCGTGAGTATACGTGGAACGATAACGGGCAACTGGTGCGCATCAGCGGCCCGCAGGAGAGCCGGAAGTACCGTTACAGCGACACGGGAAGACTGACGGGCGTTCACACCACGGCGGCGAACCTGGATATCGATATCCCGTATGCGACGGACCCGGCAGGAAACCGGCTGCCGGACCCGGAACTGCACCCGGACAGCACCCTCACGGCATGGCCGGATAACCGCATCACGGAAGATGCGCACTATGTCTACCGCTACGATGAATACGGCAGGCTGGCGGAGAAGACGGACCGTATCCCGGAAGGGGTGATACGGATGCACGACGAGCGGACGCACCACTACCATTACGACAGCCAGCACCGCCTGGTGTTCTACACGCGGATACAGCACGGCGAGCCACAGGTGGAGAGCCGCTACCTCTATGACCCGCTGGGCCGCCGGACGGGAAAACGGGTGTGGCGGCGGGAGCGTGACCTGACGGGGTGGATGTCGCTGTCGCGTAAACCGGAGGTGACCTGGTACGGGTGGGACGGCGACAGGCTGACGACGGTACAGACCGACACCACGCGTATCCAGACGGTATACCAGCCGGGGAGCTTCACGCCGCTCCTGAGAATCGAAACAGAGAATGGCGAACAGGCGAAGGCGCGGCACCGTAGCCTGGCGGAGGTGTTGCAGGAGGACACGGGTGTGACGCTACCGGCGGAGCTGGCGGTGATGCTGGGGAGGCTGGAGCGGGAACTGCGCGCGGGTGCGGTGAGTGCGGAGAGTGAGGCATGGCTTCAGCAGTGCGGGCTGACGGCGGAACAGATGAAAAACCAGATGGAGGCGGAATACATCCCGGAGAGGACACTTCATCTTTACCACTGCGACCACCGGGGGCTGCCGCAGGCGCTCATCAGCCCGGAAGGGGAAACGGCGTGGCAGGGGGAGTATGACGAGTGGGGAAACCTGCTGGGCGAAACCAGCGCGCAGCAACTGCAACAGCCGTACCGTCTGCCGGGGCAGCAGTATGATGAGGAGTCGGGGCTGTACTATAACCGCAACCGGTACTATGACCCGTTGCAGGGGCGGTATATCACCCAGGATCCCATTGGGCTAAGAGGTGCATGGAACCTGTATCAGTATCCATTGAATCCAACTACTAAGATAGATCCGTTGGGTCTCTCCGGAGAAGATTCCATAGAGCAGTCAGGTCCATCTTGGTTGATTGCTGACCCCATGGATAAATACAGACAACAGGCAGTGATGGGTTTAACAAAATTGTGGGATGATACCTTTAGTCAAGAGAAGACTAAATGTTTACCTACGACACCTGAAAACATCAGGATGGTTGTGGCCAACAGTCCCTTGTTGACAGTACAACAAAAAGTCTCAGTACCCGTAGTAGCTCACTACGTACAAATGCTGGAAGATGGTAGTGGAGCACCACCGGTTGATATGGATGGGAATGTGATTGTTAATGGTAATCACAGGATGGTTGCGGGTCTGTTATGTGATAAACTTCCTCCTGAGCGGCCAGGTACGCGTCCATTATCGGCACCACTATATCCGTTTAGCCAAATTTTTCCGGAGTTAGATGATTGGGGGAATAGATGATAAGAATCGCGTTTTTAATAACCAATAAATTTCTTGATATAGATAGTTCCACTCTTGCTGGATATGATTTTAGCG
>OIGB01000362.1_pt1 | contig 11631 bp, 9 predicted proteins | sample 1582171 | NCBI WGS metagenome assembly OIGB01 (sample SAMN02674607, study PRJEB24791) | human gut metagenome, SKBSTL069 | isolation source: stool | host: Homo sapiens | place: USA
TCCCGCTTGTGCTTGCGAAATATTCGTCATTTTCTTTGTTTTCAGATACACCTTAGCAGAAATTTTATCCCGGATAGTGTATACTGGTGCCATCAAACAACAGGAGACTATGATGTTCATGACAAAAAAACAGGCGCAGCTGCTTTTGCTTGCTGCCGGGGTACTGATGCTGCTGTTCGGCGTATGGCGGGGCGAGGCAGACACCGTATTTTCAAAAGCCATCCGGCTGTGTATGGAGTGTGTGGGCATTGGATAAGAAAAAATTAAATCCCCTTGCCCGGTTCCGGGGCTTTATACAGGCCGGAGCGACCCTTTTAACCAACATCCACCTGCCCAACTTTGCTAAAGGAACGCTGTATCAGGGCAATGGAAAATACGTCTGCGTCCCGGGGCTGAACTGCTATTCCTGCCCGGGCGCTGCCGGTGCCTGCCCGGTGGGGGCGTTTCAGGCGGTAGTGGGCTCTTCCAAATTCCGCTTTTCCTACTACATCACCGGCATTCTCATCCTTTTCGGGGTGCTGCTGGGACGGTTCATCTGCGGTTTCCTCTGCCCGTTCGGGTGGTTTCAGGAGCTTTTGCACAAGATTCCCTCTCCCAAGCTTTCCACCAAAAAGCTAAAGCCGCTGCGCTATTTAAAGTATGCGGTGCTGCTGGTCATGGTGGTGCTGCTGCCATTGCTGGCGGTCAACGAGCTGGGCATGGGCGACCCCTTCTTCTGCAAATATCTCTGCCCACAGGGCGTGCTGGAAGGCGCCCTTCCCCTCTCCCTGACCAATGCTGGCATCCGCGCCGCGCTGGGCAAGCTGTTCACATGGAAAGCCTGCATTCTGCTGGCAGTTATTATGGGCAGCGTGGTGTTCTACCGCCCCTTCTGCAAGTGGCTGTGCCCGCTGGGCGCGTTTTATGCGCTGCTGAACAAGGTCTCGCTGTTCCAGATGCGTGTAGACACCCACAAATGCGTCTCCTGCGGCGCCTGCGCAAGGGCCTGTAAGATGGACGTAGACATTACCAAGACCCCCAACCACGCCGAATGTATCCGCTGTGGGATGTGTATGAAAGCCTGCCCCACGGACGCCATCCAGTACAAGTTCGGGCTGGGAGACCAATCAAACACCGAAACAACAAAGGAGTAAAACCATGAAATTCAACCGTGTAACCGCACTTTTGCTCAGCCTTACGCTGGCTTTCAGCCTTGCCGCCTGCGGGCAGGGCGCGTCCTCTGCATCTTCTGCATCCTCTTCTTCTGCCGCTTCCTCTGCGGCAGCGGAAACCAAGACCGAGGAGCAGCTGCTGGCCGAGGAAAACGAGATCCTTTCCGCAAACGATGCCCTGTGGGAGAAGGTGTTCGCTTCCATGGACAAAAACATGACTGAGACCACTCTCAGCACGAACTACGGCGATTTTCTGCGCAGCTCCGTGGAAAAGACAAAGGACCAATTCTCGGATGAGGAGTACAAGACCCTGACCGCCGATGCAGAAAAAATCCGTGCCATCGAGGAGCAGATTGCCACCCTTGCCCTCGCGGACGCGGCCGCTTCCGGCGCTGCCGCACAGGGCACTGCCTTCCCCCAGTTTGAGGGCAGCGATTTAGAGGGCAACCCGGTGGACAACAGCCTGTTTGCGGGCAACGCCTTTACGGTGGTGAACTTCTGGTTCAACGGTTGCAAGCCCTGCGTAGAGGAGCTGGACGACCTGAACGCCCTGAACGAGAAGGTCAAGGCACAGGGCGGCGAGGTTGTCGGCATCAACACCGAGACGCTAGACGGCAACCAGCAGGGCATTGATGCCGCCAAAAAACTGCTGGCTGCAACGGGCGCAAGCTACCGCAACATCTACTTTGCCTCCGGCAGCGACGCCGGCAAGTTTGCGCTGAACATCATGGCCTTCCCCACCACCTACGTTTTTGACCGGGACGGCAATGTTGTGGGCCAGCCCCTGCTGGGCGGCATCGACAAGGAAGAAAACCTTGCCGCCCTGCAAAAAAATATTGACGCTGCCCTTGCCAAGGACAACGCCAAATAAGCTATTCTCCCCTGCCACGGAAATCAACTTTTAGAGTTCGTCCCAGAGCAGCCGGATGAGGGGCAATTTCCCGTAAGCTGCTGCTCGTTTGCGCCCTCATCAGTCACCTGCGGTGACAGCTTTCCCCCAACCGGGGGAAGCCTTTAGAGAAAATTTGATTTCTGTAATTCCCTGCCGCCTACGGGCGGCTTTTTTTGTTTGCACCGGGCATTGTCATGCACGCCCGGGCGCCGGACGGAATACGCTGGGGCAGAATCATACTTTTACCAGCAAAGGAGCGTATCTCCATGAAGAACACCGGAACTCTCCGCATTCAGGCCTTTGCGGCCCGTCAGTCCAGCCCTGTCGAGGGTGTGACCGTCACCGTCAGCGGCAACGGCTTTACCGCCACCCGCCTGACCGACGCCGAAGGCAACGCCGACGACGTCACCCTTACCACCCCCGCCTGTGCTCTCTCGCTGGACGAGAACAACACCACGCAGCCCCCCTACGCGGTCTGTGACCTCGTGGCCTCCAAGACCGGCTACCGCACCGTCCGCATCCAGGGCGTGCAGGTCTTTCCCGGGCAGGTGACGCTGGCCCAGCCCGAGATGATACCCGACACCGAGGAGATGCGGGACACCCCCAACGTCCCCATCGTCATCCCACCCCACAGCCTCTTCACCGGCGACGGCGGCAGCGGCCCGAACCCGTTCCTCGCCTGTGTGCCGCGGGTGCTGGACCGGGTCATCATCCCCAAGAACATCACCGTCCACCTCGGCAAGCCCGCCGCCTCGGCCCGGAACGTCACCGTCTCGTTCCGCAGCTATATCGCCAACGTGGCGTCCAGTGAGGTGTATCCGACCTGGGCTGACGAAAACAGCCCAGCGGGGCAGCTAAACTGCCTGCCGACTCAGAAATTCCATTCGATCGTGATCTTTTGCTCTCCGGTAAGCGGATCTTTTGGGCTGACGATGACCCGATGAACCAGCAGTACAACAAGTTCGCGGGTCAGCTGCGAAACCTGTGCCAGTTCACGGACACGCTGCCTCTGCGTCTGGACCCCACCGGTTTCTTCCTGCTGTTGTTCCAGTTCCGCTTCCAATGTATCGATTCGGATCTCTGCCTTTTTCACTTCTTCCAGAAAGGTCTGGTTCATTTCAGAAAACTGAACGGCATCGATCAAACCTGACACCTTATCCAGATACAGCTCCTGCATGGCCTTGCGCCGCCGGGCTGCTTCGCTCTTCAACCGTTTCAGCTCGTCACGCCTGGCCTGCTCTCGCTGCCGGATGGGGTCATCCTGTTCTGGAAGGGGAACTTTTTCAGGGTCAAAATAGTCTGCCGCATACGCCCGGATACGTTCCAGTACCGCATTCTCCAACGCGTCCATATCGGTACAGGTCTTGTTGCCGCACACTTCCGGTGCGCGCTGGTGCATCCGGCAGCGAACATAGCGTCTTTGTGTTCCATCCGCTCTCGGCTGACGGCCAGTCTGCTCCATGCAGCTGCCGCAGCATCCACAAACCACCTTTTTTGCCAGCGGATGGATCATTCCCTTCTCGCAGCTCCGGGTGCGCTCCTGCATCATCCTCTGGACTGTTTCAAACATTTCTCGCTCAATAATCGCTTCATGCGTATTTTCTACAACGATCCACTGCGATTTTGGCATCCAAATCGTCTTTTCAGACTTGTAACTTATCTTTTTATGCTTTCCCTGCACCATATTTCCGATATAAAGCTGATCATGCAGTATTTGATATACGGTGGGACTGCTCCAAAGAGCCGCATTTGTATTCTTTAATGCACTGCGGTAATGGATGCCATGCAGCTGCTTATAGGCTGTTGGGCTTGGAATTTTTTCGTCATTCAGGATGCGTGCAATCTTGTGCGCGCCGATCCCGTTAAGAGCCATGGAGAAGATCCGCCTTACCACCTCGGCCGCTTCCGGGTCGATGATGAGTTTTCCTTTTGCATTTGGGTCTTTGCAGTATCCATACCGTGCAAAAGAGCCGATGAACAGCCCCTCTTTCCGCTTGTGGTCAAGCACCGAGCGGACATTGGTGGACAGATCTTCCAGATACCATTCGTTGATCAGGCCGTTGATCTGGCGGGATTTTTTGTTCGCGGTATCGTTGGTATCCACATGGTCTACCACCGCAATGAAGCGGATGCCCCACTCCATGAACTTTCCGTGCAGATATTTTTCCACGAGCTCCATGTCACGGGTGAAACGGGATTGCGTTTTGGCCAGTACCACATCAAACTGATGTTCGCTTGCGGCTTGCAGCATCGAATTGAATGCCGGACGGTTCCGGTCGATGCCGGAATAGTCCTCATCCGAATAGATCTGGTAAATATCAAATCCTTTCTCCAGGGCGTACTGGAGCAGCATCGACTTTTGATTCTGAATGCTCTCCGATTCACCAATTTTATCTTCATCTTCTTTGCTCAGGCGGCAATAAATTGCTGCTTTCATGATCTGCCCCCTTCTTTTTGTACACGAGCATCCATGCGCAGCATAACGCATCCCTCCTTCCAATTCAGGGATGCCGCATCAGGCGCAGGCTCTTGAAGGAACCGCATTGAGCAATCCATCGATGATATATCGCTCAAATTCCTTTTGAAAGTCTTCTTTGCGCTGTTCGTTGTTGTCCGAACGAAATTTTTCGTGCAGAATAAAAGGAGTTTTTTTCATCGAATCCCCCTTTTCGGTCCACCTGGTCGTGATATGGGTCACTTCAGTCTATTTCCAGTCAGCGAAATTCAGAACTTTCCAGATTTTTCATGCAAAATATGGCAAGACGTTCAAAATCAACTTGAAACGCTTTTGCCGCAATGGTACAATTACATTGTCATTTTATGGAAACTCGGTGCAAAGCCCCGTGCGGACAGGCCGCAAGCGTCGGAGTTCCTGTGGGATGTGCCTGTGGGATGTGTAAGAATCGCTAAGGCAGCACTGCGCTGCTGCACCTGCGCAGTATTGCTTTCCGAAAATGTGAGAAAGTATATTTATATGATGAAAAAGATCTCCCGCCGCTCGTTTTTGCAGGTCTGCGGCATTACTGCGGCAGCGGCAGCACTGACCGCCTGCGGCGGTAAGACCGAAACGGCTAAAAAAGACGGTGCTCACGAAGCCGTCACCTTTATGGCACCTTATAAGGAGATAGAAGCCTTTATTGAGCAGGTACACAGCGTTTACCCGAAGGAAGCCGGCATGGACGAACATCTCTCCAAACCCGTGGACATTGCAGCACTGGAACAGACCGTAAAACGCTTCCGCGTTACCTCCCCCCATTAAAAAATAGCGGAAAAGCGCGTTTCCGCAGATGAAACACACAAATGATGTAAATGATGTAGAAGAGGGTCAGAACGTGAATACACTTTCCGAGATCGAGGAATATTACAAAGCGCGTGAGCAGCAGCTGTTGAAAAAACTTCATCAACAGGGAGCCGCTCTTGCCGCAGCGGAGCAGGCGCTGAAACAACTGACCGAAAATCAGAAAGTATCGGAGGATGAAACAGCCCGACAGCGCACTGCACGGGAGCAGGCATTCGAAGAAAAGCTCTATCGGGATCCGCTGACAGGAATTTACAACCGCCGCTATTACGAAGAAGTTGCCCGCAAAACCATCGGCCCGGCGGGTGTCGCACTGATGGATGTGGATGATTTCAAGATCTGCAACGATACCTATGGGCATTACGCCGGAGATATGGCACTGAAAACGGTGGCAAACACCATCCAGTCCTGCATCCGGAAGTCGGACCTGCTCATCCGCTATGGCGGAGACGAATTTCTGCTGGTGTTACCCGGCATTCCGGGAGACTTTTTGCAGACCAAACTGGAACAGATCTGCACCGCCGCGCAGATGGCATCTGTACCCGGCTATTCGCATTTCCGTATCTCGCTGAGCATTGGCGGAACGATACAGTCCCTCGCCGACCCTATGGATAACATCGTTCGCCGGGCGGATCGGCTGATGTATCAGGCAAAGGGCCGCAAGAATGCCGTCATGGTGGAGGTTCCGGGGCATAACCTGGCGGCTTTGGAAAAACTTTTGCAGAACAAGCCACAGATCTTACTTGTGGATGACTCCGCAATGAACCGCATGATGCTGACAGAGATCCTGGGAGACAGTTACCACATTCTGGAAGCTGAAAACGGACGGGAATGCATGGAAAAATTGCAGGCAGAAGCCGGAAACATTGCACTGGTGCTGCTGGACATCAATATGCCCGTTATGGACGGCTTTGAAGTGCTGAAAGCCATGAATGCCAACCACACCATCGAGGATATCCCGGTCATTATGATCTCCAGCGAGGACTCCGATGCGACGATCCGGCGTTCCTATGAGCTGGGCGCAAGTGATTATGTCAATCGCCCCTTCGATGCTCGTATCGTGTACCGCCGTGTGACCAACACCATCAAGCTGTACGCCAAGCAGCGACGGCTGGTGCAGATGGTCTCAGAGCAGATCCGCGCCCGTGAAAATAATACGGATACGCTGGTGGGTGTACTGAGTCATATCGTAGAATTCCGCAACGGCGAAAGCGGCGCCCATGTGCGGCACATCCGTATCATCACCGAGCTGCTGCTCCGCCGTCTGTTGGAGATCAGCAGCAGATACTCGATCACTGCGGAACAGCAGGATATGATCCCGCTGGCTTCCGCCCTGCACGACATCGGAAAAATCGGCATTGACGAAAAGGTCCTCAACAAGCCCGGCAGGCTGACCCCGGAGGAATTCGAGGTCATGAAGACCCACAGTATGCTGGGAGCCAAGATGCTGCATGATCTGGATAATTTTGCAGAGCAGCCGCTGCTGCAAACGGCCTACGAGATCGCCCGCTGGCACCACGAACGCTGGGATGGGCGCGGCTACCCGGATGGACTGAAGGGCGATGAGATCCCCATCAGCGCACAACTGGTCTCGCTGGCTGATGTGTACGATGCACTGACCAGCGAACGCTGCTACAAAAAAGCCTTCTCCCACGAAAAAGCCGTGCAGATGATCCTGAACGGCGAGTGCGGAGCGTTCAACCCGCTGCTGCTGCAGTGCCTGACAGATATTCAGACTGACCTGAAAGAAGAATTACAGCAGCACAACTGAGCAATGGATGCAATAAAACAGGAGAACAAAAAGTCCAAATGAAACACAGAATCTCACGCCGTGCATTTCTGCGCGGCTGCACGCTGCTGGCGGCCTCTGCTGCCGTCGGCAGTCTGACTTCCTGCGGCGGAACCAACGCGAAGGACAGCGGTCTTCCGCAGCTCATTGTGGGAAGCGATACCTATCCGCCCTATATTTATCTGAACAATGACGGCGTTCCCGCCGGGATCGACGTGGAGATCGCCACCGAAGCCTTCCGCCGCATGGGATATGCTGCCCAGTTTGAACCGATCGATTGGGAGCAAAAAACAGATCTGGTGGAAAGCGGTACCATCGACTGCATCTGGGGCTGCTTTTCCATGGATGGGCGCGAGGAGGTATACCGCTGGGCGGGACCCTACATGGTGAGCCGTCAGGTGGCTGCGGTGGATGCCGACAGCAGCATCCGGACACTCGGCGACCTTGCCGGAAAGACCATCGCCGTGCAGAGCACCGGCAAGCCGGAGGAGATCTTTCTCAGCGGCTCCGACCCGCGCATCCCGCAGACCGTCGAGGTGTTCAGCACCGAAGACCGCAGCGTGCAGTATGCGATGCTGGCCTGCGGCTATGTGGATGCCATCGCTGCCCATGAGACGGCCATCCTGCAATACATGAAGGACAATTCCGTGGAGTTCCGCATCCTCGAAGAACCGCTGCTGGTCACCGGGCTGGGCATCGCCTTTGCCAAAAACGACAGCCGCGGGCTGGACACCCAGCTGAACGCTGTTCTTGCGCAGATGCGCACAGACGGCACACTGGAGCAGATCCTTGGCAAGTATCTTGAACATCCTTCGCAGTATCTGGAGGTGGACACCATTGGCATGTAAAAACAGGACCATCCCAGATACATGGAGATGGGGGCTCTATCTGGTCATCGGCGTGCTTTTTATGGCAGGCGTCGTTTTTTTCTCGAGTTGGCAGGCACTGCGTGCAACGGAGGCTCGTTTCTGCCAGATCCTTGATTTTGTCAAATCCCAGTCCACCAGCTTTGAAAAGCACAACGATACGATTGTGGCCAAAGCGCTCCGCCGCACGGCGGTATCGGTGCATCAGCTGGCACAGGACCCTGCGCTCGACCTTTCCGACCCGCAGTGCCTGAGCAGGCAGGCAGAGCTGCTCTGGCTCACAGGTATTTCAGTTCTGTCCCCGGACGGTACGCTCCTGTGCGAATCCACAACCAACGGCATCGGCTATGCCCGGTTTGGAGAACCGCTCAAAAATGATGCCGTTCTGGACGTTTTCTCTTACCCGCAAAAGACCTACCTGAAGCGGGTCCTGCTGGAGGATGGGTCTGCCGTGGATGTTGCGGCACACCGGGCAGAAAGCAAAGAGGTGATCCTGCTTGCCTACCGCTATACCCCGGCAGAATTTATAGAGGGAACGGCCTTGTCCATCCAGAGCGTACTGGACGGCTACTCGGTTGAGACCAGCGGCACATTGTTCATCGTGCAGAACAATCAGGTCATTGCCTCCAACCGCCCGGAGCTCATCGGGCAGGATGCTGCGGACAGTCTGCCGGTGCGGGAGATCCGCAAAGCCGGGGCTGCCGAAACGCTGACCCATACCCACGATTGGAACGGCTCCGGCTGCTATTTTGGAATGTACTGCCACGGAAGGTCTTTCGATCTCTACGCGTATACGGATGAAAGATCCGTCTTCCGTGAATCGATTCCGCTGATCTTGATGGCGCTGGCCGGTTACATCCTGCTTGTAATGGTCCTTCGGGTGCTGCGCAGACGCTCCGTGCAGGAGATGGAGCAGCAGAAAAAAGAGCAGGAGAAGAAGTATCAGGCTCAGCTGGAGGAACAGAACCGCAAACTGGAGATCGCACTCCAGCACGAGGGTGCGGCAAACCGTGCCAAGCGGGAGTTCCTGTTCAATATGAGCCACGATATTCGCACCCCCATGAACGCCATCATCGGCTTCACCTCGCTGGCTGCGACCCATATTGATAATAAGGAACAGGTGCTGGACTACCTGAAAAAGATCTCTATTTCCAGCCAGCACCTGCTCTCCCTCATCAACGATGTGCTGGACATGAGCCGCATCGAGAGCGGAAAAGTAAAGATCGAGGAAAAGGCGGTGCATCTGCCGGACCTTGTGCACGATGTGCGCTCCATCATCCAACCCGATGTTTCGGCAAAGCGGCTGTCGCTTTTCATCGATACCATGGACGTGGAGAACGAGGACATCATCACCGACCCGCTGCGGCTGAACCAGCTCCTGCTGAACATTTTGTCCAACGCCATCAAGTTCACTCCCACAGGCGGTACGATCAGCATCCGCATTGCCCAGAAGAACGGTGCGCCCAAGGGCCGTGGCTGCTATGAGTTCCGCATCAAGGACAATGGCATCGGTATGAGCGAAGCGTTCCAGAAGCACATCTTTGAGGCGTTCAGCCGGGAGGAAAGCTCCACCGTCAGCGGCATTCAGGGTACCGGCCTGGGTATGTCCATCGCCAAGAACATTGTGGATATGATGGGCGGCACCATTGCGATTGAAAGTGAACCGGGCAAGGGCAGCGAATTCATCGTAGATCTCTGCTTCGCACTCAGCGGACAAAGGGTGGAGCCCAAGCAGCTCCCACAGTTGGAAGGGCTGCGCGCATTGGTAGCAGACGACGATACCGACACCTGCCTGAGCGTCAGCACCATGCTGTCCAAGATCGGGATGCGGCCGGAGTGGACGATCTCCGGCCGGGAAGCGGTGATCCGCACCCGATACGCCATGGAGCAGGGCGACGAATTCAGCGTCTACATCATCGACTGGCTCATCCCCGATATGAACGGCATCGAGGTCGTGCGGCAGATCCGCAAGGTGATCGGGAAAAGCTGCCCTATCATCATTCTGACGGCCTACGATTGGACGGATATTGAAGAGGAAGCCCGCGCTGCCGGAGTGACCGCCTTCTGCGAAAAACCGCTGTTCCTTTCCGAACTGCTCAGAGTGCTGGCAGAACCGTACGGTGCAGAGCCTGCCTGTAAGCCAGCGCAGCCAGATGCCTCCGAGCTCAAGAGAAAGAAACTTTTGCTGGTGGAGGACAATGCCTTGAACCGCGAGCTTGCACTGGAGATCCTGAAGGAAGCGGGCTTTGCGGTAGACACTGCTGAGGATGGCGAGATCGCTGTCCAGAAGATGAAGCAGGCGGCCCCCGGGCAGTACGATTTGATCTTAATGGACATCCAGATGCCCAAGATGGACGGTTACGAGGCAACGCGGCAGATCCGCGCCCTGCCGGATGCTGCAAAGGCAGGCATTCCCATCTTTGCAATGACGGCAAATGCCTTTGAAGAAGACCGTCAGAATGCATTGAAGGCCGGTATGGACGGCCACATTGCAAAGCCGCTGGATATTCCGCATCTGCTGCAGGTCCTTGCAGATGTACTGAAATCATAACGGCTGCCAGCCGACAAAAGCAAAAGCACCCGCAGCAGGCTTCGCAGAGGCTCTTGACCTCTGGAAGCGAATGCTGCGGGTGCTTTATTTCTTTTCTGTCTGACAGGCGTTTGACTCACAAAATTTTGCGCAGCTCCTGCACGAGATCGCCGATCACGATGGGCTTGGACAAAAAGCCGTTCATGCCGCTTTCCAATGCGTTGCGGCGGTCCTCGTCGAAGGCGTTGGCGGTCATGGCAAGGATCGGGAGCTTTGCCCGGGCAGGGTCATCCAGTGCGCGGATCTTCCGGGTGGCGGTGTAGCCGTCCATCACCGGCATCTGCACATCCATCAACACCAGATCATAGCTGCCCGGCGCTGCGGTGCTCACCTTTTCCACCGCCACTTCACCGTTTTCCGCCGTATCGACCCGGAAGCCGTACTCGCACAGGATCTCCTGCGCGATCTCGCGGTTCAGCTCGTTGTCCTCTACCAGCAGGATATGTCTGTCCTTAAAGTCGGCGTTCTTTTCCGGCAGAAGCTCCTGCGACGCATCTGTCAGCTTCTGGCCGAGGGCGCTCATCAGGGTCTCGCGCAGGTCGGATATGAACATGGGCTTGGAGCAGAAGGCGGTCACACCGGCGGCCTTTGCCTCTACCTCAATGTCAGACCAGTCGTAGGCCGTCAGGATGATGATGGGGGTATCGTCGTTCAGGCTGCGGATCTGGCGGGTGACTTCGATGCCGTTCATATCCGGCAGCCGCCAGTCGATGATATAGGCGTGGTAGACATCGCTCATCTCGATGGACTGCCGCGCGCGCAGCACCGCTTCCTTGCCGGAAAGGGTCCACTCCGCCCGCATTCCCACCTTGACCAGCATCTTTGTCACGCTGTCGCAGGTGTTGAAATCGTCGTCCACCACCAGAGCCTTCAGGCCTTCCAGCTCGGTGATCTTTTCCACCGGGCGGTGCTCTGCCTGCACCCGCAGCGGCACACGAATGATAAACTCGCTGCCCTTGCCCTGCGCTGTCTGCACCTCGATGGTGCCGCCCATCATATCCACGATGTTTTTGGTGATGGCAGATCGGAAGAGCGTCGTGTAGGG
>OIGB01000373.1_pt1 | contig 11343 bp, 4 predicted proteins | sample 1582171 | NCBI WGS metagenome assembly OIGB01 (sample SAMN02674607, study PRJEB24791) | human gut metagenome, SKBSTL069 | isolation source: stool | host: Homo sapiens | place: USA
CCATGTACGGTGTAGGATTTACCAACGTATTCGACACCTATCTTTCACCGCAGGAATACAAAGGAATCGACTTCCGTGTTTCCCGTGAATTGATTCGGATGACCAAGTTGTTTGATGGAAATGTATCTGTGCAGAACTTCTTTCAGGCAAACATCAGCTATACGCACAACCGGGCCGATAACAATAACACTTTCTCCGGATTAGTCAACTGGAACTATGGATTACATTACCAGTTCCGCCTGACAGATAATTTCAAATTATTAGCCGGAGGATTGATAGATGTCAACGGAGGCTTTGTCTATAATCTCCGGAACACCAACAATCCGGCATCCGCACGGGCATACGTCAATCTGGATGCCTCCGGAATGGCTATTTGGCACCTGAAAATCAAACGGTATCCGATGGTGCTTCGTTATCAGGTCAATCTGCCGGTTATGGGAGTGATGTTCTCTCCCCACTACGGACAATCTTATTACGAGATATTCTCTTTGGGAAATTCGAGTGGAGTAATAAAATTTACCTCCCTGCACAATCAACCTTCGTTGCGACAGATGCTCTCCGTCGACCTGCCGATAGGATATACCAAAATGCGCTTCAGCTACCTGGCTGATTTGCAGCAATCCAACGTTAACAATATCAAGACACATACCTACTCACACGTATTCATGGTAGGATTTGTGAAAGACCTATACCGTATCCGAAATAAGAAAGGAACCGCTCTTCCTTCATCGGTTAGAGCTTACTAAGAGAACAAAATTTAATGTTGAAACTTCAAGTGAGAGATCAATTAATGATGAGAAATAAGATTAGACAAATACTTTGGCTGCTCTGCTGCCTTCCGGTGCTGACTGGTTGCATTGGGGAAGATGACTACGCCAATGATCCCAGAGGTAATTTCGAACAACTATGGAAGATCATTGACGAACAGTATTGTTTCCTGGATACGAAAGGTATTGACTGGGATGCTGTTCATGACGAATACAGCAAACTGATTATTCCGTCAATGTCTAATGATGACCTGTTCGACATCCTAAGCCAAATGCTTTATATCTTGAAAGACGGGCATGTCAATCTATCTTCTGCCAGTCGTATTTCTTATTACGATGCATGGTATCAGGGCTACCCTTGGAATTATAGAGAAGATATTCTTTATAACTATTATCTGGGTAGTGCCAATTCAGGCTATCGCACATCCGCTGGTCTTAAATATAAAATATTCGACAATAACATAGGATACATACGTTATGAAAGTTTCAGTGCCGGAGTTGGAGATGGCAATTTGGATGAGGTCCTTTACTATTTACAAATCTGCAATGGACTAATTATCGATGTCCGTGATAACGGAGGAGGTAATCTAACCAATTCTTCACGCATAGCTGCCCGGTTCACTGATAAACTGGCATTAACAGGATATATCCAACATAAGACAGGTCCGGGACACAATGATTTCTCAGAGATGGAACCCATTTATTTAGAACCCTCCAACAGTATTCGTTGGCAAAAAAAGGTCGTGATACTAACCAATCGTCGATGTTATAGTGCCACAAATGATTTTGTTAACATAATGCGCAGTTTAAACAATGATAACGAGGATAAAAGAATCATCCAGCTGGGCGATCAGACTGGTGGTGGATCAGGGCTGCCATTTTCATCAGAATTACCCAATGGCTGGAGCGTCCGCTTCTCTGCCAGCCCCCACTTTGATAAGTATGGAAAGTCATTGGAAGATGGAATAAAACCTGATGTATACGTAAACATGGATAAGATTCTGGAAGAAGGGATAGAGCAGGGTGACATAGAATCACAAAAGAAAGATCCACTGATTGAAAAGGCATTCGAAATCTTAAGTGAATAACTTTATTGCCGAATTATTTGCCAAATCAGAAAATCTTCCTATCTTTGCACCGCTAAACAAAAAAGCTACACATGCGGATGTGGCGTAATTGGTAGCCGCGCCAGACTTAGGATCTGGTGCCGTGAGGCGTGTAGGTTCGAGTCCTATCATCCGCACAATCCCTATAATAAATTTCAAAAGACAAACAACTAAGAGGGGAGGATATTCATTAAGAAACATCCTCCCTAACCGCTTCAAGTACCTTTTTTATCTCATCAAAACACAATATTTAGAATACTTATTGTATCTTTGCTTCCAAGAAACACTTCGATTAACCTGAAAAAATGAAACAAAATACGATAAGACCGATGCTTTTCAAGTATTGGGTAGTGTGCCTTCTATTGTTCATCCTCTTCATCCAGGCCAGGGCTTCTTCCTTCATGCCCGCCGTCACCAACTATCTTGCCAAAGACTATGAAGCCGGTTATCAGAACTGGGCATGTGCGCAAGGCAGCAACGGCGAAATGTATTTCGGCAACAGCCAGGGGCTCCTGGTATATGACGGTTATCGCTGGACTCTCCACAAAGTGCCGGGGAACCATATTGTCCGTTCGGTGTATGTGAAAGAAGACCGTATCTATGTGGGGGCATTCGAGGAATTCGGCTATTTCAAGTATTCGGAGGCAGGCACTCTCCGGTACCATTCTTTGAGCAAATTCCTGAAAAATTTCCCCATGGAGAACAACGAGATATGGAACATTGTAGAGCTGGACGGTCGCATCTACTTCCAGTCGTTCAGCGCCTGGTTCTCCTACGACGGGAAGATGGTACACGCTTTCCGCAACAGACAGCAACAGCCGCTCTACTTCTACACCCAAAACGGACATATCTACACACAGATGATTGATGAGGACTTCTATGAATTCGACGGCAAGGATTTCCTTCATCTCTTCCCCCGCAGCCAAGTGAACGATGACAATGTAGTGGCATTACTGCCCGACGGGGACGACAGCTTCCTGATGGTCACAGAGAATAACGGATTGTTCCGCTACAACGGTGACATCACCCCCTGGAAAACAGACATTGATGCAGAGCTGAAGAAACAGCGGGTGAACCGCGCCGTCATGACCAATGATTCCATATTCATGATAGGTACAGTCTTGAATGGCATATACGCCATCGACCGCAAAGGACATTGCCTCTGGCACTTCAATCTGGATAACCGTCTGGACAACAACACAGTCCTGGGCTTGTTCTGTGACAAAGATAACAACGTATGGGCAGCATTGGACGACGGCATCGCATACATCCACCACAACTCACCCGTCATGCTGCTGACTCCTGCCAACCATGAAACCAAACTGGGCATGGTGTACGACATAGCCCACCGGGGCGACTGTTTCTATCTGGCCACCAACCAGGGCTTGTACGAATACCACCAGGTTACCGAGAATCTGCGCCTGCTTCCCCATACTGAAGGACAGAACTGGTATGTGAAGGACATTGACGGGCAACTCTTTGCAGGCAACAATGCCCATACCTTATTAATAGGCGAAAAAGGGAATGTTTCCGTCATAAGCAATACCAACAGCAGTACGTGTCTGATAAAGTGCACCCTCTATGGCGAAGAGATACTGTTGGAATCATCCTACGCCAATTTGCGTATCTATAAAAAGAAGAACGGGCAATGGACCTTTTCGCATGTCATAGACGGCTTCATTGCACCGGTCATGCACTTGGAGGTGGACCAAAGCGGTGTCATCTGGGCTTCACACATGTATCAGGGAGTCTATAAAATAGTCTTGAGCGATGACTTGTCGGCTGTAAAAAGCGTACGGCACATCTCCCATTTAGGCTCGGAATATATCATCGGCCCTATCCAAGTAATGAAAATGCGAGGACGTATCGTCTTTTCCAGTCCCAACGGCTTCTATACCTATGACGACATCACCCGGCAGATTATCCCCTTCCAAAAGCTGAATGCCATTCTGCCTTACATCAGGAATGCTCATTCTGTGGTATCCGTCACGAACGACCGCTTCTGGCTGTCCGGTTCACATGAGTACGTATTGGTAGAGTACGCAGAAGGAGAGTACATCGTGAAGCAGCGCATCCTCATCGAACTGTTTGATTCTCCATGCATAGAGAACTACAACAATGTGTTCGTCGACAATGACGTTGTCTATTTTAATCTGAACAACGGAATCGCCAGTTACAGCAAAAACACAGACAGCCTCAGTCCTACTCTGGAGTCCGCCCTCTCACTGAGCTCGGTCACTGCTTCCTCTTCCGATAAAAAGGAGAAACGCCTGCCTCTGTCTGGAAATGTCGAACTGGAAAGCAATTACCGGGATTTGCTGTTCTCAGTAAGCCTGCCGCATTACAATAAATTGTCCGTACATTTCCATTATGTCCTGCAAGGAGGACAAGGCATGGCGCTGACATCGGACCTGAAAGAGCCCGAAATCCGCTACGGTAGCCTGGATTACGGAGAATACACATTCCAGGCAGAAGCCTATAATGATTTGGGACAGAAAATCGGTGAGGTGGAATATCATTTTGCCATAGCCCGCCCTTTCTACCTCTCCTATTATGCCTTTGCGCTCTATCTCATAGTTCTCACAGCGCTTGTCTACTTTTTCTCCAAGTGGCGCGCCAACCGTGCCATGGAAAAGAAACGGAAGGAGTATGAGGCAGAGCAGGTGCAGCAGAACATCAAGATGCGCGAGCAGGAGCATCTGATAACTCTGCAGCAACAGCAATTGCTGGAAGCCGAGTTGTCGGCAAAGAGTAAAGACCTTGCCAGCATGGCACTGGGTGTATTTGCCAAGAACGAGGTCCTGGAGAAACTTCGTACTGTCGTACAAGAGTCCCTGGTGAAAGGGCAATATGGACGCAAGAACCTCGAATCTCTGCTGAAGCTCATCAACGAAAACATCGAGACACAGGAATTTTGGGATGTATTCCAGAACAATTTCGACCTGATTCATGAGAAATTCTTCCGTAATTTGCGCGAACGTTATCCCAGTCTTACCGCTACCGACCTCCGTTTTTGTGCGCTGCTGCGCCTGAATCTTTCTACGAAAGACATTGCGCAAATGACCAACCTCACTATCCGGGGAGTAGAGGCAGCACGCTACCGTTTGCGCAAGAAACTGGATATCCCCGACGGAACGGGATTAGTGGATTTTCTCATCGACTTGAAATAAAGCGGCTACAAATCATTCAATCATAATAAACTGATTATTAGAAACAAGTAACACGAAAACGTAGTAAAACGGTACCCATTTTTACCCTAAACGTATTATCGTGGTAGTGATTTTTTTTGCCTTACTTACCGTAATTACTTCCTTTGCCGGCAGAATTATTAACTCTTAAATTTAGTTTATGAGAAGGCAAACTTTATTTCTTCTATTCATGATTTTGTTCTCATTGCCACTGACAGTTTTGGCACAAGGAACAAAGACAGTTAAAGGAACTGTTGTTGATCAGAACAACGAACCGATTATTGGAGCCACGGTTGTAGTAAAAGGCTCTACTATTGGAGCAGCTACCGACCTCGACGGTAACTATGTACTGAACGGCGTCCCTGAAGACGCAACTCTCGTATTCAACTATTTGGGCATGTTGCCGCAGGAAATAAGCGCTGCGGGACAATCCGTCATTAATGTAAAGCTACGTGAAGATGCACAACTACTGGAAGAAGTTGTTGTTATCGGTTACGGTTCGGCCAAGGCGAAAGACCTGACGGCCCCGATTGACGTTGTCAAAGAGAAAGAACTTATCAATGTTCCTACCTCCTCCCCGATGGCAGCATTGCAGGGAAAGGTACCGGGTGTTAACATCATCAATTCGGGAACGCCGGGCGAAGGTCCTAAAGTGACCATCCGTGGTATGGGTTCCTTCGGTGACACCTCTCCTCTCTATGTAGTGGACGGAATGTTCTACGACAACATCAACTTCCTGAACAATTCCGACATTCAGGACATGACCATCTTGAAAGACGCATCCGCATCTGCCATCTACGGTGTACGCGCCGCCAACGGTGTTGTAATCATCACCACCAAGAAAGGAAGCCGCAACCAGGATGCCAAGATTACCTATAACGGTTATGTAGGTATTCAGAAAGCCACCAACCTGCTGGAGATGTGTAACTCTCACGAGTATGCCACCATGATGTTGGAAGCCAACCCGGAAGCTTACCGGTCGATTTTCGAAAAGTCAGTAGCCGAATTCGGAGGCAATATGGAAAACCTGCAATTCAATGCCGATACCAACTGGTATGACGAACTGTTGCGCACAGCCATGATGACCAATCACAGCTTGAATATCTCCGGTGGTACGGAAAAAGCGACCTACTCTGCCGGCATGAGCTATCTGGCACAAGACGGTATCATGGACGTGGAAAACTACTACCGCCGCTTGAACTTCCGTGCCGCCCTTGACTACGAAGCCCGCAAATGGCTGAAAGTAGGCTTCAACGGCGTATTCAGCAACTCGCAGCAGCAGCTTCCCAAGAATGCCGCATGGCAACAGGCATACAACACACCGTCTATCATCCCGGTGTATGATGACCGCCGCGACGATGCCGTGTTCCCTAAGAAGTACACATCGCCCGAGCAGGTGGGCTTGACCAACAACTTCAACAATCCGGTAGCCACTGCCAACTATTACGACAACCGGAACGAGACCTACCAAGTGCTGACCAACTTCTATGCACAGCTCAACCTCATCCCCGACAAGCTGAATATACGCAGTAGCTACAGCTACGACTACTCAATGATTCGCGGTTCTGAGTTCACTCCTACCTACTATGTAGGCACCAACCAGAAGAAAGAGGTTACCGAACTCACTAAAAAGAACACTAACTACTACAAATATATATGGGACAACGTGGCCACTTATACTGACAAGTGGGGCAAACACTCCTTTACCGGTATGCTGGGTGCATCCATGCGTCAAGAGCAATACCGCCTGCTCGAAGGTACCGCCACCAACGTGCCCGAAGGTGAGGACGTGTGGAAATACATCGCACTGGGCAACAAGGAAGGCGCTACGGTGAAAGACGACGGCTGGAAATACCGCGGTCTCTCCTATTTCACCCGACTGAATTACAACTACAACGACAAGTACATGTTGATGTTCACCTTCCGTGCCGACGGCTCGTCCAAGTACAACGACAAATGGGGCTACTTCCCCTCCATCGGTGCCGCATGGGTCATCTCCCAAGAACCGTTTATGAAGAACCAGAATATCTTCGACTACATGAAGCTGCGTGCCAGCTGGGGTAAGCTGGGTAACGACAAGATTGCTGCCAGTGCAGGCTTCGCAAGCATACAGAACGTACAGTCCGTATTCGGTCCCAATACCGCCATCGACGGATTCATCAACACCACCAACTTCAGCTGGCTGGGTTGGGAAGTAGTGAACGAAACCAACGTGGGCGTCAACTTCAGTACACTGAAGAACCGCTTGAACGCCGACATCGACTGGTACTACCGTCTGACTGACAACGCCGTGATTTCACCCAAGCTCCCGATGAGTGGCGAGCTGCTGGCCGGCAACAACGGACAGATTCTGAATACCGGTATCGACCTCTCCTTGAACTGGAACGACAAGATTGGCCAGGACTTCAATTACAACATCGGCGTCAATCTCTCTTATCTGCATAACGAAGTGAAAAGCCTAAAAGGAAACATGAAAATCATCAAAGGCGGAAAGACCGTGAATATGGTGGGCGAGACGATGAACTCATTCTATGGCTACAAGGTCATCGGCATCTACCAGACTCCTGAACAATGTGCTGCCGACCCCATCGCCGTGGCCAACGGACTGGAACCCGGCGACTTCATCTACGAGGACGTGAACGGCGACCATGTGATAGACGGAAACGACAAGCAGGTGTTGGGCTCATACGTGCCCAGCTTTACTTATGGCTTCAATGCCGGATTCTCTTATAAGAACTTCGACTTCAGCCTCACTACCTACGGACAAGCAGGCGGCGAACTGTGGAACCGTAAGCGTGCCCTGCGCTATGCAGCCGACTACTATAACTTTGACCGTGCACAGTATGAGAACCGCTGGACGGGTGCAGGCTCTACCAACGAACATCCGTCGGCCAAGGCTCTTCTCAAAACCTGGAACAAATCAGACAGTAACAACGCTTCCTATTTCGTAGAAAGCTCCGATTACTTCCGCATCCAGAACATCACGCTGGGCTACTCGTTCAAGAACTTGAAGATAGGCAGCTACGTGATGCCGGGACTCCGCCTCTCATTGACGGCCGACCGCCCCTTCACTACCTTCAAGGCCAACAGCTTCACACCTGAAGTGTCGGATGCCGAAGGTTGGGATACCGAAGAATACCCTCTGACTTCAACCTATACTTTCGGAGTGCAAATAGATTTCTAAACCCTAAAACGTAAAACAATGAAATTCTTAAAGAAAACATTCGCATATATACTTCCGGCCATGATGGTACTGGGAGGAGCTACCGCTTGCACCGATTTCATAGAAATCGATCCGGAGAACAAAGTTCCCGAACAAGGCGTGGACTTTACCAACAAGAACAATATGTACCAACCCGTAGTGGGTGCCTACTCCAAAGTACGCACACAGGGCATGCACTGGTGCAACGCGCTATTGATGTTCACCCGCGACGGTGACGTGTGGTCGGGCCGTACCGATGACCAGGGCGATGCCGTGGCCTTCGGACGCAAGTTCAACTACAACAACTCATTCTGGGCACTGAACCAGGTATGGATGAACTTCTACGACATCATCCGCATCACCAATGCCGCCCTGCAAAGCCTCGACGGTTATGCCGAATATCTTGCTGCAGGAAGCGAAGATTACAAAACCTACGAATCCTATTGCGGCGAAGTACGTACCATCCGTGCATGGGCCTACTATTGTCTGGTGACCAATTTCGGTCCCACCGTCATCTACCGTGACAACCTGCAGACCGATTTTCGCCGTTCTACCGTAGAGGCCGTATATAATTATATGCTGGAAGATTTGAACTACGCCATCGACAAACTGCCCCGCATGCGTCCCAACCAGATGGAACACAAGGGAGCCGTGACAGCCTTCACCGCCCAAGCATTGGCCGCCCGCATCTATCTGCTGAAAGGAGACTATGCACAAGTGGAGACACTGACCGATGACATCATCAAGAACGGTGGATTCCGTCTCTACGACGACTTCTACCAGCTGTTCAAAATTCCCGGAAAGTTGTGTGACGAATCTTTGTTCGAATGCCAGGTAACAGACTACGGCAATGGTTCCGGCGATTACCTGGGCGTAGACCAATGGTTCAATTTCCAGGGTCCGAACATGGCAGAGAGGTATGATGAAGTAGTGAACGCAGACGGTACCATCAGCTACAAGCAAGCCGAAGGCACCAAGTCCATAGGCGGCTGGAATTTCATAGGCTATGAACCCGAGTTCGTGGCATGGGCCGAAGCCCGTGGCGAAGGTGTGCGTGCCGAAACTTCTTTCCTGAAAGCCCTGAGCAAGACGCGCGAGGGTTGGCAGGTAGGTCCCACATCGGCCACCAAGACCGACTGTTGGAACGGCAAAGGTTACCTTCCCTACAATCAGATGACTCTTCCACGTACAACCTACGGAGCCAACAATAATGTGCGTATCATCCGCTATGCCGAAGTACTGCTGATGAACTCCGAAGCCAAAGTCAGACTGGGCAAGGATGGAGACGCAGGCTACAACGAAGTGCGCCGGCGTGCAGGCATGAGCACCAAAACCGGTGTTACCCTGAAAGACGTGATGGACGAACGCCGGATGGAACTTTGCGGCGAATGGTGTGCCCGTTATGTGGACTTGGTGCGTACCGGCGATGCCGCCACCGTACTCGGTCCCAAAGGATGGACAGCAGAAAAGACTTATTGGCCCATACCGGCCAACCAGTTGGACGACCTTCCTGATTTGAAGCTGGAACCCATTGACGGAATTGCCGAATAAATCCGTTCCAATATGGTAAAAAGATTCCTAATCAGTTGTGGAATAGCCTTTGCCGCTCTGGCGGCAAAGGCAACCCCTGACGATTCCATCAAAGTGGTGAAGGGGCAAGTCAGTGACTATTACATCACTGTAACCCAAGACCGTATCGTAAAAGGACACGTACTGGACACCAACCGCCAGCCACTCGCAGGCGCCACAGTCATGTTCTTCGCAAGTCCCATGCACAATACCACTGCCCACGACGGCAGCTTTGCCATCAAAGGAGCGAAGAACGACGTGCACCTGTATGTCTACTATCCCGGGAAAAAGATAGTGAACAGAATCCTGGCACTGGATGAAACCGATATTGAGGTAGTGATGGAAAAAGAGGTACACAAGGCAACCGCAATCTGCCGCCCCGCCCAGGCGACCCGGTGGTATGACCCACAGGCGCCTCTGTCGCGCACCTTCTGCAATCCGATGAACATCAGTTACAACTTCGAGCCTTTCAACAACAATGTGCGTCCCAACGGTTCGTTCCGTTCCTCTGCCGACCCGATGGCTGTGGAATACAAAGGAGAATATTTTCTGTTCTCCACCAACCAGGGCGGTTTTCATTATTCCAAGAACCTGGTGGATTGGGATTTCGTTCCTGCCAGCTTCCAGCGCAAGCCTACGGACGATGACCAGTGTGCGCCGGCCGCCTATGTAAGCGGCGACACGCTGTTCTATACCGGCTCCACCTACGAAGGTCTGGCCGTGTGGTACAGCACGCATCCCAAAACGGGACGTTTCAAACGTGCCATCGAAAAGAACGTACTTCCTTCATGGGATCCTTGTCTGTTTCTGGACGACGACGGCAGATTGTATCTGTACTATGGCTCCAGCAATGAATATCCCTTGAAAGCGGTAGAACTGGACCGGAATGATTTCTACCCCATCAGCAAGATTCACGATGTCATGATGCTCCGCCCCGAAGAACACGGCTGGGAACGTTTCGGCATGAACAATGACGATGAAGTGACACTCCGCCCATTCACAGAGGGCGCTTACATGACCAAACACAATGACAAATATTATTTCCAATATGGTGCTCCGGGCACTGAATTCAAAGTCTATGCCGATGGCGTATATGTTTCGGATTCCCCGCTGGGCCCGTTTGTCTACCAGAAGCATAACCCGATGTGCTACAAGCCGGGCGGTTATGTGCAAGGTGCCGGTCATGGAGGCACGTTCTGCGACGTGAAAGGCAATTACTGGCACGTGGCCACCTGCATGCTCTCCCTGAAGTACAAGTTCGAACGCCGCATCGGTCTTTATCCGGTGGCTTTCGACAAGGATGGTGTCATGTATTCGTCCACTGCCTTCGGCGATTATCCCAACTGGGCAGAACCGATGGACGTAAAGAACCCTGCAGAGCGTTTCACGGGATGGATGCTTCTGTCCTACGGCAAACCGGTGGAGGTATCATCTACGGATAGCATCCATGCAGCTTCCAACCTGACGGACGAAAGTATGCGCACCTACTGGGCAGCCCGTTCCGGCAACCC
>OIGB01000375.1_pt1 | contig 11290 bp, 9 predicted proteins | sample 1582171 | NCBI WGS metagenome assembly OIGB01 (sample SAMN02674607, study PRJEB24791) | human gut metagenome, SKBSTL069 | isolation source: stool | host: Homo sapiens | place: USA
AAGATATACCGCAAGGCCACGGCCAATACGACCGCCTATATCAATTATCCGGCAGGCAGATACCTGTTTGACGAGGAATACGGGAACAACCGTTCCGAAATAGACAAAGTCCTGGAAGCGATCAACAAGCTGACCTATACCGGTGAGTTGGTGATGGACAGTATTGACATGACCGCCACCGCATCCCCGGAAGGCAGCGCGGCCGCGAACCGTATCCTGTCCAGGCAGCGTGCCGTTGCCTTGAAGGAGTACCTGTCCGGAAGGACGGATGACAGGACCGGTATCGACACCCTGATCCGTCCCCGGTGGATTGGCGAGGACTGGCAGCTTCTTGTCCGCAAGGTACAACAGGATACGGAAATGGATGACAGGTCAGCCGTTCTGGATATCATGTCCTCCGTAAAGGATCCGGACGCAAGGGAGGCCGGGATCCGGAAACGTTTTCCGGATGCCTACAAGCATATCAGGGAGAACTATTATCCTCTGGCACGTGCGGTGAACTTCGCATTCTACCTGCACCGCCGGGATATGATAGAGGAATTCAAATACACCACCGTCCTTGACTCGGCCTACATGCACGGTCTCGACCTGATGGATGACAGGCAGTACAAGGACGCACTGGTGATACTGTCGGACTATAACGACTACAACACGGCCATCTGCCTGATGTCACTGGGCTATGATGCACGGGCTGCCGGAATATTGGAATCCCTGCCGGAAAGTTCCAATGTGTGCTATCTGCTGTCCATCCTGTACAGCCGTCTGAAAGACGACGGCAAAGCCGTGTCCTCCTTCATGCGCTCACTGGAACTGGACAGTTCCAAAGCCTATCGCGGTCGTCTTGATCCGGAAATCAACCGGCTGATAACAACGTATAATTTAAACCTGTCGCAATATGAATAAAATAGTAAGAATTCTGCCCGGCATATTCCTGTCCCTGCTGTCACTTTCCTCTTGTGACGGCCTGTTCACCGAGGATTGTATCTACAAAGGATACCTGCACGCCCGTAACGGGTTCCATCACCCTTCCGATATGGGCACACCGGAACAGGCGGAGATGAACCTGATGGTTTTTCCGCTGACCGGTAACGGCGTGGCGGAATATGACAATCTTTCCATTCCTTTTAATGGAAGCGGTGATGCGTATGGGACCTTGCATATCGGGAGTTACGAGTTTCTCGCCTGCAACAAGGATGTCAACATCCTGGAGGATGCGGGCTCCGCCGCCACCGTCCGCCTGCGTGTTCCGACGGAACAGGGAAAGATCACGGCGGAGCAGGGATATGCGTATTCCTCTTCCGTGACCGGTACGGTCATGACTGACGACACCCTGCACGTCACCTGCGAGAGCAAACTGATGGTGCAGCGGATTGTCTTCAACATCACGGTGACGAATACGGGAATCCTGGAATATACCGGAATCACCGCCGAACTTGACGGCGTGACCACAAGCCGGTATGTACGTACAAGGGAAAAGGGAAGCGGTTTCGCCACCCTGCCTTTCACCGTCTCCCCTGAAAAGGAGAATTTCTTCCGGAAGGAAGTGCTGGTGTTCGGCATCAATACCGGGGTGAGCAATGTCATCCGTCTTCATCTGGACGGGGACATGCCCGTGGATGCGGATCTTGACCTGAGTGATGTGTTCAAGGACTTCACCGCTGACGGTATCAGTGTGGACATCACCGTCCGCGTATCCCCATCCCTACATACCGCATCCGCTTCCATCGAGGACTGGCAGAATGTGGAATGGGGCCAGGGAATAATTACTTATTAATACTGTTTTTTTATCATCAATTTAAAATTTTACAAAATGAAGAAAATGTTTTTGTTCGCAGCGTGTCTTGCCGTATTGGCATGCAGCTGTTCCGAGAATGAAGAAGGAACCGTCAAGGATGTCCGTGCCTCCTTGAAAATCAACGCCAACATCGGTGCTCCCGCTGTTTCCCGCGCGGAAAAGACCGCCTGGGAAGCCGGTGACAAGCTGGGTCTTTATGTCTGCAACGGTACTTTGGGCACTCCGTACAACCAGAATGCCGTCTATACCAACACCCCTTTCACCTATTCAGCTGCCGGATGGACTTCGGAAGAGATCCTGCTGGATGAGAACGAGGCGACGGTGTTCGCTTATTATCCGTATGATGCCACGCTGACCACCCCCTCCGCCCTTCCGGTGGACATCACCACCCAGACGGACCATCTGTACGGACAGGGCGACACCAAGGCGAGCATCCTGAACCGTAATGTGAACATCACGATGAAACATGCCCTTTCACAGGTCGTATTCCGCATGAAGAAAACGGAAGGATACAGACAGGAAGGCATCCTTACCGGAATCACACTGAAGAATGTCGGTTCCGCCACTCCGTTGTATACCCGTGCCACTATGGATATTTCAACAGGTTCCCTGACAAAAACGACGGCAGGCAATGTGGAATTCAGCGCCGGCGCCACTCTGACAGACAAGGCCGTATCCTTTTCATCCATTGTCGTTCCGGTTGATGCGACAGCGGGCAAGGATATGCAGGCCGTGTTCACCATTGACGGAAAGCAGCTGCAATTCACCTTCCCGGCCGGAACGAAATGGGAACGCTCTTACCGTAATATCTACGACATCGTACTGGGGAATAACGGTCTGGTCATCGGCGGTGCCGATGGCAGCGGTGTGACCATCGAACCCTGGACAGACGATGTGAAAGGTGAAATCCAGCTTGTACCTGTAATCTGACTTTAAGGGGCGGGAAGCCTTTCTTCCCGCCCTGTTACAAACCATATCGGGGCTGCCAATCCCCCATAATCAGACAAAACGATGAAAATGAAGAATATTTTAAACAGCCTTTTCCCCTGGCTGGCCATGACAACCCTCCTGTCCCTGCAGGGCTGTGAGAATGAGGAAGGCACCGCAATCCACAGCCGTGATACCGTGTCCTTTGAAATTGACGCAGGGGGAGCACGGGCAACCGAGACAACGTTTGAGACCGGGGATGCCATCGGCGTCTATGCGGCAGTACGCATGTCATCAGCGCCTGCAACCTTGAAAACGTCCGGAAACTATGCGGACAACAAGCGGTTCGTCTGGAACGGCTCGCAGTTCGTGGCGGACGGGGACGCCAACGAAATAGCCGCCGGCTATGAAACGGATTATTATGCCTATTACCCCTACAGGGAAGACATGGGCAATCCGTTGGATTATGATTTCAGCATACAGGGGGACCAGCGGGAAGGCATCACGCTTTCCGACTTCATGTATGCGGCCAACAGGAGCGGAACAACCGATAAGGTCATAACGCTCGCCTTCTCCCACCGGCTGTCCCGGCTGCAGGTCACTTATACGCCGGAAGCGGGAGAGGCACTTTCCGGCGTGACCATCCAAAGGGCCAAGGCTACAGCCAATATCAACCTGGGAACCGGCACCGCCAATACCCTTGGAGCCACCTCGGATATACGGATGTATAATGACGGCGGCACATTCACTGCGGTCATTCCGGCGCAGGACCGGGATGCCGACGGTACATTCCTTACCCTTTTATTTGCCGACGGCACAAAAAAGGACTACACCCTTACGGCAAAGAAAGAATTCCTTGCGGGGCATACTACCGTAATTCCGTTCATGGGTAAAGAGCTGCAGTATACCTTTACCGTCAGTCCGGAAACCATCGGCAGCAGCTATTCCGGCGGCATCTATAACTACGAAACGGTTTCAAACAAATATTATTCAATAAACGGGAAGCCATTGCCCGGCACTGAGAGTCCATTGGATTACACGGTTTCAACGACAGACGTCTGGATAACCCCGGACAAGGCGGGCAAAACAATAAAGGTGGCGGAAAACCTGAATACCGCTCCCCGAAACGGCAAGGTCCTGTTTACCCAGGCAGAATCCGGAAAGACTTACATCCTGCCGGTACAACAGTCCTCCGCTACCACGCGGCAGACCTTGCAAATCAGCACAACTGCGGGAAACATACCCGCTGCCGGAGGAAACAAGGCTGTCACAGCCGTTCTCAGCACTTATTATAACGACCACCGGGATCCTGATAAAAAAGAAAATGTAACGGTTTCCCTCAGTGGAACCGGGACGGGATTCAGCCTGTCCGGGAATCAGGTCCTGGCTGTCAACAATACTACGACAAATGCCAGAAGTATTACCGTAAAAGGCAGTTACAACGGCATAACATCGGATAACAGCCTGACCATAACACAGGATGCCGGTGCAAAACAATACGCATCCTGGAGCGACTGGAGTGTAACCGTATCGGCCAATCCGGAAACGGTTGCAAACACGGGAGGTACATCCGTCATCACGGCCGATGCAGCCCGTACCCGTGTGTGGACGTGGAACGGTGTCGGCGGTTCAGGAGGTACGGAAACAGACAGGGCCACACCGTCATTGTCGGCAGCCGGCAGCGGATTCAGCCTGTCCGGAACAACACTGACAGCAGGCAACAACACAACAACATCTGAAAGATCCTGTACAGTCACGGCAACCCATGCCGGTAAATCAGCGACCTGTACAGTCAAGCAGCCGGCCGGAACAACCGGTTACGGAGATTGGAAAGTAAACATATCCGCCAGTCCGACCACTATCGCGGCCGCCGGAGGAACGTCAACGCTGACCTGCTCGGCTGCGCGTGACGTATATACCAATGGGGTAAAGACCGGTACGGAAACCGCCACACCTGTCATCTCGGGCAGTGCAGCCGGATTCAGCCTGTCCGGAAAAACAGTCAGCGCCGGCAACAACACCTCAACAAGCACGCGAAGTATAACATATACGGCAACCCATGCCGGTAAATCAGCCAGCTGTACGATCACCCAGTCTGCAGGAAACAGGCAATATGCGTCATGGAGTGCCTGGAACGTGACAGTGTCAGCCAATCCGGCCACGATAGCCGCAAGCGGAGGCACATCCTCCATCAGCGCGGCGGCAACCCGTACCCGCACATGGACGTGGAACGGTGTCAGCGGTTCCGGCGGTACGGAAACAGACAGGGCCACACCGTCATTGTCGGCAGCCGGCAGCGGATTCAGCCTGTCCGGAACAACACTGACAGCAGGCAACAACACAACAGCGTCTGAAAGGTCCTGCACAGTCACGGCCACTTCAAACGGCAGGTCGGCCGCCTGTACGGTCAGACAGTCCGCCGGCAGTCAGACAACGGAGTACGGCAACTGGACCACGGGCTCATTGTCAGTGTCCGCCAGCCCGTCCGGTATCGGCTCATCCGGAGGCACAAGCCGCCTGAGTGCGACAGCATCACAAAGCCGTCCGAAATACACGAAGTGGAACGGCATAACAACAGGCACCACCACAGAATACCGGAGTGTGGATGTGAGTTCATCCGCCTCATGGTCAGGAAGCGCGTCGGGCTTCAGCCGGAGCGGCACGACTGTCACAGTGGCGGCCAATGGCAGCACTTCATCCCGCAATTGTACCTATACGGCAAGTTACGGAGGAAAATCAGGCCATGTGACAATCCATCAGGATGGAAAGCCCGCCGATGTAATCACCTACGGGTACATATTCACGCTCGGAGCCGTCAGCGGTGATGACGTCGTCTCCACCGGGGGAACCGTCACCTACAGTGTCACCTCACAGAAGATCACATACACCAACGGCAGCGAAACCTCCCGCAGCAATATCGGCTGGTCGGCTTCCGCCAACGTGTCCTGGATCAGTGCCGGCACAAACTCGGCAACCGTCAGTGAAAACCCGACAACTTCCGACCGTAGCGGCACGATTACGCTGACCCAGAACGAAAGCGGAAGGAAACTGTCAATCACTGTATACCAGGACAGAAAGGTCTCGGTGGACATAAACTAAAAACTATAAATATGGATAAACCATTCAATCATCTCATTATTTGTCTGACGTTTGTAATGCCGGTTGCAGCCCTCAGCGGCTGCTCCGGCCCTAACGACAGTCCGGAGCAGGACGCCGTCATGTCCATCAGCTCCTGCACGGCACGTGGTGATGACGGGCAGGAAATGTCCGTCAGCGAGTTCGGCATGTTTGTAACGGATACGGCGGGAAACCTGTATCCGGACAACATCCGAGTCCTCAACCGGTCCGGGAAATGGACATTCGCGGAGATTTCCCTGTCGGACGGGGATAAAGGCATATATGCGTATTATCCTTACAACCCGTCCTTCAGCGGCGGAAAGATGGGCCTGGACGCAAGGAGCCAGACAGACTATCTGTATTCGGAAAGGACCATGGTGTCCGGGAACGCACCCTCCGCCTCCATCACCCTGTATCATCTTCTTTCAAAGGTGACTTTCAGGATGCCCGCCGCCGTCACCGCGGTCAGAGTGGCGGATTACAGCTACTCCGCTTCGTACAGTATTCTGACGGGCTCACTGGAGATAAAACCGGAAAAAGGCACAATATCCTCAGGAACAGGAAGCCTGCTGCTCTATCCCGGTGACAGTCCGGCCATGCACGTGGCGCTGGTGGCCGGCGGACATCCATACGACTTCGTCATGCCGGCGGCGTCATTCCGATCCGGAAAGGAATATGTCTACACTTTGAAAACCGCCGGAAACGGGGTGGAGATAGAGGACATCACCATCACCGGCTGGCAGCCCGGAGGCAATTATGAAGGAACAATAACTGAAAAAGAACAAGAAAGGCAATGAAAAAGAAAATTTATACTTTATCCGTCCTGCTGGCGGCAGTTCTTCCGGCAGGGGCACAATCCATCAAAAGTGACATCAACACCGTCCTGAACGACATCGCACTGCCGGTTTTCCTCGGTGTGATGGTCATGGCGCTTGCCGTAGGCATAGGAAAGAACTGGAGACTCATCAATGACGAAAACAGCGAGGGCAACAAGAAACAGGGATGGATGAACGTCGCCTACATGGTCGGCTATGTCCTTATCGCGGTGACCGTCATCAGCTTCTGCGTGGGCAAGATAGCCGGTGTCAGCTTCTCAATCTGACCGCCATGGAGTACAAGGTGCGCAAAGGGATCGAGAACCCGTGCAAGATACACGGGCTGCTGGTACGCGACTTCTATCTGTTGCTCGGTTACGGCGGATTCGCCGTGGCCGTGCTCCTGCTGAACGTCAAGAGCTGGCTGGAGGACGGTACGACAGGCGGTGAAATGCTTTTCATATTCGTATTGCTTGTCGGATGTGGTCTGTTGTTGGCAAGGAAGTTCTATAAGAATGCCTCAAGGAAGAAGTACAGGCCGCCGCATTGGGAGAAGACGGTTACAAACCGTGATGTGAGAAATGCTTTAATGAAAAAACAGATAAACTATTGACAGTATGGAAAGTGTTAGAAACTGGCTGGAACAAACAATCGGAATGCCAATTGATTATATATGTATCATTATCATGGGGATGCTGACACTGCATGTTTTGATAAGAATTGCCATACATGGGAACATGGAGTTCTTAAAAAAGTATGGCAAGAGTGGCAATGATACCGAAAAAAAAATCAATGATCCCTCTAAAGAAAGGAACGACTCATCGTCTGCATGATTCAACTTTTTTTTTAAGGAGCTGCCAACAGTGTTTGCCCCCCAATGTAATCTTACCCAAACAAATCTTTGCAAACAGGAGAAGAATACTAAAGTAGGCAACACTTGAATATAGCACAAGAAACCTTGTCCAATAACAGGCCAAAGAAATCTGTATTCCTTTACTTTTGATCAGATAAAGGTAAATAAACTCCCCCAAAGCGAGAACAGGAATCGGAACGAATACAGCATATGGAGGTGGTTGTACCGGACAGGAAACAAGAGTGGTTAAACTGAGATATGCTCCGGCAGTTCCCGTAGCCAACATCAGTTGTACGACAAAAGTATAGCTACTGAAAGATGATATATACATAAACAAAAACGGATACACAATAATAGTGCAGGCGGCAAGGGAAACAATAGTATACCGTATGCCCCTTTCCATTTTTTGGTAGATATCTCCCAATTCATTTAACATATCATAAGACAGATCAAGTTAGACAATAATAGTGTTTGATTCCTGTGCAAAGATACAAATAACAACCGAATGGATAAAAAATAAACAAACAATAAGAAAATGGCAAACGAAGGATATTCCATACTGGATGTCATCAATGACGAATACGGTGTCATCCTTACCAGAAACGGCTGCGTGTCTGTAGCGTTCCGCATGTACAATCCGGAATGCTACAGCCTGCACCGTACCGACCTGGAGGAGCGCAACGCGCGTCTCTACCAGGCGTTCAAACACCTGCCCTCCGGCAGCTTCGTGCACAAGCAGGACGTGTTCCTTAAAAGGGAGTACGTTCATGAGCTGGAAGGGGACAGCTTCATCGACAAGGCGGAACAGAGGCATTTCTCCGGCCGTGAGTATCTGGAACATGACTGTCTTCTGATATTCACCCTGTCCGGCCTGTCCTCCCTGGCAGCCTCGTACAATGCCAACCCGTTCTCCTACCGGGAGAGGCTGCATGTATCCGACCGGGAGAAACTCACCGAATTTCTGGAGGGGGTGAACTCCGCCATTGGTGTGATAAACAGTATCAGGGACACCCGTCTGGAAAGGATGGCCGCCGCCAGCCTGAGGGAGTATGTCATCCGGTACATCAACTTCTTCCCCCGGGCTGACTGCGACCGTGACATCCATTTCTCCGGAGAGATCACCGTCGACCGGGAGAAAGCGCGTTGCTATACCGTCTGTGACGGTGACTATCTGCCTGACCGCACCGTCAGAAGCGATGTGGAGGACACCACACTGCCCGTGTCCGGATGCAGCCTGTACATGGCGGAACTGGAAGGCCTGGGCGTGCACCTGCACTGCAACCATGCGGTCAACCAGATCCTCTATTTCGAGGGCTCGGAAAAACTTTATGAAGAGTTCTCCCGCCGTGTGGCGGTCTACCGCACCAACAAGGGATGGGACAGGGCCATGCTGGAGCCGAAGGCGGACGAGCTCGAGAACATGCAGAAGGAGATCATGGAGGAGAGGCAGCTCCTCTGCCGTGCCAATTTTTCCGTCATGATATGGGATGACAGCCCGGAACTGCTGGACCGGGCCGAGAAGAAGCTGCGGGAATACCTGACCGTCTCGGACTTCAAATTCTATATACCGTCCTACGAGCATCTGGCCAACATATACCTGGCTTCGGTTCCCGGACAGGAGAAAGGGCTTGACAGCGGTTTCCTGTTCCTGACCCCGCTTTCCCTCGCGCTCTGTCTGTTCATCAACTACACGACATTCACCCCGGATGAGGAAGGGGTGTATTTCAATGACCGTATTTATCAGATACCTTTGAAAAAGGATATCTGGGACGCGAAGAAAAAACGCATACCGGCCCGCAACGGCATCGTGGTGGCATCCACCGGCGGCGGCAAGTCCGTGCTGACACTGAATATCGTGCAGCAGCTCATCGAGCAGGGCTATATCGTGGTGGTGGTGGAGTTCGGGTACTCTTTCGGACAGCTCTGCAAGCTTTATCCTGGAATCTCGCTGCATGTGGACTATGACGGGGAGACACCGCTGGGTCTGAATCCCTTCGATCTGGAGGGCCGTTCCCTTGACAACAACAAGATAGAGGTGCTATCGGGTATCGTGCAGCGTTTCTGGCGCCGCATGTTCGGGAAGGACGAGGAGGAGCAGTCCGTAGCCCTCACAAAATTCATCCAGGATTATTACGCCACCTGCCTGCCGCCCCATTCCTTTCCCTCTTTCTACCGCCACGTGACGGAGCATTATGAGGATATTTGCCGGCGGAAGGACGTAGACCCCAATTATTTTGACCTGTCCTCCTTCCGTCTCATATGCAGCGAGTTCCTTCCCGGTGAACGGTATGCCAATGTATGCAGGACCGACGGAGTGCCCGATTTCGGGAACAGGCGGCTGGTCGTGTTCGAGCTGACGCAGATCAAACAGGACAAGTTCCTCTCCGACCTGGTCATGGCCCTGATCTTCGACGTGATTCATGACAAGATCCTTTCCGACCGGACCAGAAGGGGAATGATCATTTTTGACGAGTATGCCGAAACGGCGCAGATGAAGTCCAGAGGCGAGGATATCAGCATACATTCCGCAGTCGCCTTCTGCTACCAGAAGATACGCAAGGAGAACGGTGCGGTGATGACCATCGTCCAGAGTCCCGACCAGCTTCCCGATGACGAATTTACCAAAGGCATGATCACCAATACCCAGCTGCTGTACATCCTTCCCACAACGGATGTGGTATACAGGGCCGTGGAGAAAAGGTTCGAGATGGGGGGCGACCCCGCCCAGTGCAACATGATGCGGTCCATCCGCAACGACTTTTCCGGGGAGCGTCCGCATTCCGAGTGCTTCATCCGCTTCACCGGCGGCCAGGGGAGGTATGCGGTGGTGGTGCGCAACGAACTGAGCCGGGAGAAGTTCCTCGCCTTCCAGACCGACGGGGAGACATGGGCTGAGATTGACGACTATTCCAGGACCATGCCGATGGAGGAAGCGATAGGCAGATACATGGAGAGACACCCGTCAAAGGACAGGAAATGAAAGGAGACCGTATGGAAAAAGGATTAAAGGGATACAGGCCGCTTCTGCTTCTGCTCCTGTGCGGCGGAATGACCTTGAAGGCTGCCGCACAGGCGGCGATTACCGACCCTCTCAACACCGCCCAGAGCACACTGACCGCGGGAAATACCGCAGCAACGGTGAAACAGGTGACGGAATCGGTGAACAGGCTCCAGACCGCCCTGGACTATGTCCAGAAGGTGTCCGCCACCGTCAGACGCGCACGGATGTTCACGGACCTGATAGACCGGCAGAACCGGTTGAACAGCAACTGCCTCAGGACGCTGGAAGAGGCGGAGAAGATGGACATGAAGGAGCTACCGAGCATCACTTCGGCCGTGCAGGACGTGGTGGCGAACAACGCCGCCATCATCTCCCTGACCATGGACATACTCGGCAGTGACCTGAAAATGAACGACAGCGGACGGATAAAGCATCTGAGGAAGTGTCTGGAAAAGCTGAGGGAGCAGGAGGCGGGACTGTCCGCCATCCGTCAGACCATCTCCCGTACACGGACAATCAGACGGAATTTGGGACTTGTAACAAAATAGGAATCAGAACAAAGGAGGAATATCATGAGATTGCTTTCAATTTTTTTCTTTTTTACAGGAATGTCGCTGCATTGCGTGACGGCGGGAGCCCAGTGGGTGGTCACCGACCCCGGCAATACGGCACAGGGAATCATCAATGCCGCCAATACGGCCAGTACGGTGAAGCAGACGGTGGAACAGGTGAACAGGCTCCAGACCGCCCTGGACTATGTCCAGAAGGTGTCCGCCACCGTC
>OIGB01000380.1_pt1 | contig 11232 bp, 17 predicted proteins | sample 1582171 | NCBI WGS metagenome assembly OIGB01 (sample SAMN02674607, study PRJEB24791) | human gut metagenome, SKBSTL069 | isolation source: stool | host: Homo sapiens | place: USA
GGGTATCTTTCTATCTATCAGTATGAACTGTCAAATCATCTAAATACCTTTTATAATACCTTTGCGCCTGTCCGAGCTTTTCAGACGGGCGCATTTTGTATGCTCAAAAAATTTTTTGAAAAAATTTCCGAAAATGTTCGGCGTTTTTTCAAAATGCAGTATTGCCCCGCGAAAAGGGGGAAGCACCACCAACTTTCAACGAGAAAGGAGGTGAGAATGTGGAACCTGAACGTAGGGAATTTTATAAACAATGCTCTTTTCAGAAGTATTGTAATACGGTGCTGCACAATGAAGCCTGCAACGCTCACAAAGAGCTTCGTAAACATAAGGCAAAGGAAGTAACCTTTTCTGACTTGACATTAGAAGAAGCGCGGCAGCTTCATACGTTTGATGAATATTTCAAACGGGAAACTGTTGAAACCGTCTTTGAAAAAGCCGGGAAGAAAATCACGCCGAAGCTGCTTCTTGAAGCAATCCGTACTTTACCGGAAGAAAAGCGCAAAGCCGTACTGCTGTACTATTTTGAGGGAATGAATGACAGCGAGATTGCAAGGTTATTCAATACGTCGAGAAGTACAATACAGTACAGGCGGACAAGCTCTTTTGAGCTGTTGAGAAAATACTTGGAGGAAAATGCTGATGAATGGGACGAATGGTAATCAACCCGGCTACCCGGAAAATGCCCTTGTTCCTTATCCTGTCATTGTGGCAGCGACAAAGGGCGACCCGGACGCCATGAAGATTGTCTTGCAGCATTTTAGCGGCTACATAGCCCGCCTCTCCATGCGGAAGCTGTACGACGAGCGCGGGAACGTCTATTTCGGCGTAGACCACGACATTCGGGAACGGCTGCAAGCAAAACTGATGATGGCTGTCCTCACCTTTAGGACAAAGGAATAACCGCAACGGCGGCGGGACGCTTTCTCTCACCCCCTTTTCCGTTCCGCTGTTGACGCGGGTAGCACAGCCATTTTGAACCTTGAAAAAGAAAGCGGCGCAAGATAACGGCGGCGCAGCATAGGGCAAATCGGATACGTTCCTTTTGCGTCGAGCCATACGGCGGGTGCGCCATGACGCTATCCGGGCGAGGTTATCACCGCCCGGACAGCCGAGCGACCAACACCGCGCCGGAAAGCAAGTGTAGCGGTTTGCGGGCAACGACACGCAGAATATACAATGATACTTCCTTACAGCCACAGTCCGAGCGTTAAGAGCGTCGCAGGCAATGGGTAGGGCTGCATGAGAACCATGCCGGGGTGAAATTCCCATGAGGTTATGCTAATAACCGTCCGATTAAAGCCTTTGTTTTATTGAATAGTGGACTTGCTGCTATTCATAGACTGTATTATATGTTTGCGAAAGAAAGGGGGATTTTCTTTGACGCAAAACCAAACGCCCGTTACCACAACGGAGCATAAAATCGGAAAAGTTACTTACCTTGTATGTTCGTCTGCAAGTGAACGCGCAACGGACACACTGGATAAAAAGATAAAAAAGCTCATTCGCAAAGACATGGAGCTGAACCCCGTAAACGCCTGAAAATAGGGCGTTTCTTCACATTTTATACATGACACAGGCAGCGGTATGTGGTATAATATAGACAGTACAAATACCATGCTTGTCTGTCGTCGGAAAGGAGGACAAAATGTTACAGACAGACAAGATTACCGCTTTATATTGCAGATTGAGCCAGGAAGATATGCAGGCCGGGGAAAGCGAGAGCATACAGAACCAAAAGCTGATTTTACAAAAGTACGCTGACGAACACCACTTTTTCAATACGCGCTTTTTTGTAGACGACGGATTTTCCGGCGTGAGTTTCGAGCGTGAGGGGCTTCAAGCCATGCTGCATGAGGTTGAAGCCGGGAACGTGGCGACCGTCATAACAAAAGACCTTTCCCGTCTGGGACGCAATTATCTGAAAACCGGCGAACTGATAGAGATTGTTTTCCCCGAATATGAAGTGCGCTACATTGCCATTAACGACGGTGTAGACACAGCGAGGGAAGATAACGAGTTTACCCCTCTGCGGAACTGGTTCAACGAGTTTTACGCCCGCGACACCTCAAAGAAAATCCGGGCTGTTAAACAGGCAAAGGCACAGAAAGGCGAGCGTGTCAACGGCGAAGTGCCGTATGGTTACATAGCCGACCCAAACGACCGCAATCATCTATTGCCCGACCCGGAAACGGCGCACATTGTAAAACAGATTTTCGCTATGTATGTGCGCGGCGACCGTATCTGCGAAATCCAGAACTGGCTACGGGAACATGAGGTACTTACTGTTTCAGAACTGCGCTACCGTCGTTCCGGCAGTTGCCGCCACCCGCGCCCGCACCCGACCTGTATTTATAACTGGCCGGATAAGACACTGTATGATATTCTTGGACGCAAAGAATATTTGGGGCATACCATTACGGGCAAGAGCTATAAGGTATCTTACAAATCGAAAAAGACGAAAAAGAACCCGGAGGAAAAGCAATACTTTTTCCCCAACACGCACGAACCTTTGATTGACGAAGAAACCTTTGACCTTGCACAGAAACGGATTGCTACCAAACACCGCCCTACAAAGGTTGATGAAATTGACATTTTTTCGGGACTTCTCTTTTGTGGAGATTGCGGCTATAAAATGTATCTGCAACAGGGAGCCGGGACACTGGAACGCAAACACGCCTACACTTGCGGAAAGTACCGAAACAGGATAAGGACTGGCGAGCTTTGCACTACCCATTATATCCGAAAGAGCGTCCTTAAAGAACTTGTCCTTGCTGATTTACAGAGGGTGCTGTCCTATGTGAAAGAGCATGAACAGGAGTTTATCGAAACCGCCAACGAGTGCAGCGCAAAGGCAGTACAAAAGACGCTGACACAGCAGCGGAAAGAGCTTGACAAGGCGCAGAGCCGCATTAGCGAGCTGAACATCTTATTCCGCAAGCTCTACGAGGACAACGCTTTAGGGAAACTTTCTGATGAACAGTTTGCTTTTCTGACTTCCGGCTATGATGAAGAAAAAAAGACGCTGACCCGGAGGATTGCGGAGCTGTCACAGGAAATCGACAACGCCACCGAGCGCAGCGCGGACGTGAAAAGGTTTGTCGCACTGGTACGCAGATACACCGCCATTACCGAACTGACCTACGAAAACGTCCATGAATTTATTGACCGTATTCTTATTCACGAACTGGATAAGGAAACGAACACCCGCAAAATCGAAATCTTTTATAGCTTTGTCGGCAGAGTTGATACAGGCGACAAGCCTACCGAAAGTATCTCCTATTTCAGACAGATAGGAGCCGACGTAAAGAGTTATGCTATCTAACATACATCAAAAAGAGGTAAGATAACGCCCTCTGCAAAAAAGGTTACGTTATCTTACCTCAACAAAGGAAACGCCGCTGTAACCGTCATCCACAAACGGCTCACAGACAAGCTCTAAATCATCGTGCCTTGCAATGTAGTCCTCGCAGATGGCTCTCTGGCTGGCGATGGAGTTGCTTTCTACTTTGTCTCCATCCTCACGGGACAGGCGGCAGTAGATCGCCGTGCGGTAAACCTTGTCTGGCATAAAAATAACCTCCGTTTTTCTGTTTGGTGTGGTACATCAAATCAGAAAGACGAAGGCTTGCTTCAACTCTTATGAGAGGAACACGAAAACGCCACATGACCATCTAGGCAAGCGGCTTAATCCGTATTCTTCTTTTTTTGACCGATTTCATTATACCACAGGCTCAATCGCTTGTCCATAGAACCGGGTGAAAAGATTCAGACTGTTCATAAATCAAAGACCTCTCAGATAGTGTTCCAGACAATCTTCCATTGTCGTGTCCGTCGCGGCGAAGCTGATCTTCACCACAGTTTTCCCGTCCAGATAACAGTAGGGATTTCTGATCTGCTTGATGAACTCCCTCAGCCTGTCCTCGCGCGGTGCCGCAGGATCAAGCCGGATGCTGCTTCTCTGAACGAGTGTGCTTCGGTCAACCGTTTTCGGGCTGACGCTTTTCATTGTTTCAATGCCCATCATATTCTAAGCACCTCCTGTTTCGTGGAAATATTCAGGACAAAAGGATATGGCAGAGCATCTTGTGAAGACACTCTGCCACATAGTTTTCATCCTGAAACTATATAGTAAGTTTCTTTTGGGTTTGTTTCATTGTCCGGCATATTTGCAGCTCGCGCCCCTGCCAGAAGAACTTTGCAGTTCCGGGAATGCTGCGGACTACCAATGGTCAATCGGTATCATGGGACTCTCACCCCTCCGAGGATCGCTCCGAGCCGCCCATTCAAAGAAAAGACGGAAGTATCATTATACCCGGCATCTGCATCGTCGCAAGCAGCCGCACCACACGACTGTTATAGCTCTCCGGTGGTCGCTCACTCCCTTTCGGGAGGTCTTGGCGTCGGAAGCTGTGTTGCTTCGCAGAAGCGGAAAGATCCGCAGCACTGAACTATTCAGTTTTCAAGGAGCAGTGAAGTGGTCTGATTGACCCTTTCACTTTACAACGGACATCTTTTTGCCGTTTGTTGAGTACCGCTCAAAAAATTCTTTGAAATTTTTTCTGCACCGCTGCTTTGAGGTCAAATGCAGCTCTGATGCCGATGCCTTTCCTTCGGGCAAACTCTCGAAGAGTCAGTCCTTCGCGGGTCATCGCAAGATACAATTCGCGCTGCTTCTCTGTCAGAATGGAAAGAAGCTCCTTCTCTTTGAGGGCGGTGATCAGTTCCTCCATGCAGTCGCGGGAGTCTGCCAGCCATGCAGCGGACTTCACATCGTCCTCCGGCATAGCGTCAAGGGACAGCACGGTATCAGAATTTTTCTCTGCGCCGTCCTCATCCTCAGAGGTGTTGTCAGAGCCATACGAGCGTCTGATCCGCTTTTCCTCTGCGCGAAGGATTCTCATAACCTTGCGGTCAACCTCGGAAACTTCGCCGGTTCGTTTCACGCGCACCATGCACTTGCCGTCCTCCGTAGTCCAGAGGTCGTAATCGAACGCGATAGGGGTCTTAGGGATTTTCATTGTTCATCCTTTCCGCTGCGCGGGAGCAGCGGGAAGGGTGAAGACGGAAAAAGAGCCGCATGACGGTGAGGTTTGAATCCCATGCCGATAAAACAGAGTAATCAAACTCTGTCTCATGCGGCATTAGGATGACTTCACCTATCAGGCGGCTCCACAGCTCAGCTATGACATATATTTTATTTTAGAACAGAGGCTTGTCCTCTGGTTCTTACTTGGTACGCGGTCGCAGTCTTCTCATGTTCAGCACATCAAAGACTGTGATCCGCCCGCATTTCTTGCACTTGGATTCTACATGACCCCTCGTGTCCTCGTAGACAGCAATGGCATTATGCTGACAATAGGGACATTTCAGGTATCGGGGCTTCTGCTGGGAAATGGCAACTCTTGCCCTGCGGATTTTTTCGATCAGCTCCGGCGTCGGTTCCTGAACCCGAATGGATGCTCTCTTCATTACCACACCTCCAATGGGTCAACATACTCACTGAATGGACGATCTACCATGTAGCCGAGCTGACGAAGGCGGATAGATGCCGTTGTCTTGGAGACACCGAACAACCGGCAGAAAAGGCGCAGCGTTAAGTGATCACCATACGAATACCTCCCCTCGTAATTGATCAGCGGCGTTTCTGCAAACCGACGCATTGCCAGGTCAACCTCTTTTTGAGGAAGCAGGATCGCCGCGCCCAAGACATTTGCTTGCCACTCGTTCCAGTCCTCGCGGGTTTTCAGCTCTCGCGGCGTATAGGCTGTCCGTGCGGAATATCTCATTTCGCAGGACGCCTTTACCTCTTCCGATTCCAGTTGGAAGAGAATCTGATGAGCGCACTCGTGGGCAAGGGTAAATCTGCGCTTGGCACAGAGCCGCTGCACGTTGCCGGAGAGAATGAAGCTCTCGTCCAAGATAACCTGATTACGCTTCAAAGCCAGTGTGCGCGTAATGCCAAGCTCCGTGATCTTGTACTCGGTGTCGGCATAGGCAGTGACACCGCAGATGCTTCCGTCCGGCGAGAGACGGGCGAATGATACGCGAAGACCGAGATAGTTCTTTGCAAACTGATCAATGGGTGTTGGCAAAGCTGATCGGTCGGGCTTGTCCGCCTCATCCCCGAAAAAGAATCGGTTGAAGTCCTTCGTTGTTGAGGCTGCAATTTCTTCAAGTTGGTGCTGGGATAAAATCATGAGCAGTTGTCCTCCTTTGCTTCGACGAACCACTTGTCTCCTTCGTGAAAAAGAAATGACTCCTTTCCGCGAATCTGAACTGTGTAACGGATGCCTCCGCCCCCAACCTTTTTGGATGTGGCGCGGCATTTGTATAGAATCTGGTCGATTTGAAAGATTACACCGTTGTCCCACCAGATACGGCGAGGGAGGATTGCCCCCTCCTTGTCCACATCCAGCGTAACCGGGACGTATGCTTTTCTGTACTGTGTAGCCATTTCCGTTTTTCTCACTCCTGTTCCCTCATACCGGTGTATGCCGGTACGGATGATCTTCGGCAGCATAAATGCCTGTCCATTTGAACTGCTCAAAAGATGTAACTTTTTCGTGTACAACTACTCATGCCCCTTGACAGGATGAGCAATTCAGGATATACTATGAGTAGTTGGATTGCTCAGTCATTATTATACGCACTTCAAGTGCCTTTGTCAATAGACTTGCGCAATTTGATGTCGCAAACTTTTTGTGAACAGGAGTGATTACCAAAATGACGTTTGGAGAGAAATTCAAGGCTGAACGGGAGAAGCGGAAGCTGACCCAGCAGGAAGTAGCCGATGCACTGGGGATCAACAGGCGTATGATTACCCGGTACGAGAACGGCATTTCCTTTCCCCGTACCAAGGACGCTTACAGAAAAATCGCGGAATACTTCAAGGTGGATGTGAACTATCTGCTGACCGAGGACGAAGAGTTTGTGGTTCAGGCATCCGAGCAGTACGGCTCCCGTGGCATGAAACAGGCAAAGGACCTGATTGAAGGGATGTCCGGCTTGTTTGCGGGCGGTACGCTGTCTGAGCAGGACAAGGATGCGGTGATGAAGGCGTTGCAGGATATATATTGGGAATCCAAAGCCCGGAATGTTGAGAAATACACGCCGAAGAAATACAAGAAGACCGGTACGGACGCAGAGGAATAACTGTCTGCGTCTCGGTTTCTTGACGGATTTACTTTGACTGTTTTCAACATGAAAGGGGTGAAGGTCCCGTGATAATTCGCTCCGAGGAAATATACAAAAAGGCGAACAGCATTGTCAAAAGCTGTGGAACAAGAGATACCTTGAAGATTGCCCGTGAGCTGGGCATTCATCTCCATTTTCTTGACAATCTGAACGATCTGCTCGGAATGTACACCTACCGCCATAAAGAGCGGCATATTCTTCTGAACTCCAACATGGAGTATCTGATCATGCAAATGGTTTGCGGTCACGAGATCGGGCATGATACCTTTCACCGTGATCTTGCCAAAGGAAACGAACCGCTTCCGGAGTTCGTGCTGTTCGATATGCGCACAAAACACGAATATGAGGCGAATGCGTTTGCCTCACACCTGATCATTGACGATGATGAGCTGATTGACCTGATGAAGCAGGACTACGATGTGGTGCAGCTCTCGGCTGCAATGGGAACAAACATCAACCTGATGCTGATCAAGCTCAACGAGCTGAACCGCATGGGCTGGCATCTCAACTTGCCTTATGTACCGCACTCTGACTTCCTGAAAAATGTCAGACCGGAGGGGTGAATGAGGATGAAGGATAGTAATTAGATGAATAACGACGACTATAAAGAAGCCCTTTTCTATGCCGCTTCCATCTTTAACGAACGCTTGGGGGCAGAGTTCAGTGAGGACAACCTTGTACTGCGCTGCTTTCAGACGGAAAACCAGCAGGAAGTCTTTGAGCAGTTCTGCAAGCAGTATTTCCCTGACCGGCTGGAAGACCGATATACAGAGGACGGCTATTTTGACTTTCACGCCGCTGCATTCGTCGGCACAGGAGACGGCGCGGACGGAATCCTTCTGCGCACAGATATAGCGCGTCATCCGGCAGAGTTGAAGCACATTCTTCTGCATGAGCTGGCGCATATCTTCTGCACCCGCAACGAGATTGACGGAGATAATTTCTTTGAGCGATACTGCATGGACGATACCATCAGCCGCGAAGAGGACGGAACCATTAACGCCGGTTATGCGGTCTGGCGGGAACTGATTGCGGAGCTGATTGCATTTGAGCTGGATGACAACTGCGATGTAGTTCCGGTTCGACGCAAGAAAGACCTACTCAGCTATTACGAAGGAGAACTCCTAACCGGCAACGGAAAAATGGGCGTCAGCATGATTCTCTGTGAGGCAATGACCAGTGCTGAGGGCGAAGCGTCTATGACATGGGACGCTGCCAAAAGCAAGTTTACGCGGTTCAAGCCCTTTGATGATCCACTGTACAGGGACTTGATGGAACTGGTTTTTACACACGTTAGAGAATACTTTATCGTAATCGACCGCGACTTTATCTATGAAATTGGAGTTTTGTATCTGAGCATTGCCGCACAAGCGATGATTGCGTCCCTAAAGAACAGATTTCAGGAAGAATAGGCAGACCGAAAGAGAGAAAGGACGGGCAACGATATGAAATATAAGCTGTTTCGCTCCCCCGGTAATCTGGACAAGGCAGTCCAGAAGCACGAACTGGTTGCCGTGGAGACCGGCAAGAACATTGATGATGTGGCAGACGCGCTTATCCGTGCTGTTCGGGATGATCTTGCGGAAATGCCGGAGTATGCGCACTGCGAAACCGCTGCGTATGCACCGGAGCCGGTTCAGGAGCATCGCCGCGTAAGACGTTATCAGTATGAGATGATGGGTGTTGTTTACCCGCAGTATGCGGAGAAGAATATCCTGATTGATTATGGCGTGATTGAAGAGGCGGAGTAATGTCAAAGAGATATGCCAGACAACTACATAGTGCAGATGGTTTGATTGCAGCCGTCGAACAACACGGCTTTCTGCCCTTCTTTCGGAACGAGATTCACGGCTTCTCCATCGAGGAACTTTGCCCACCTGAGTTATGGTTTGCGGATGATGTAGATGGTCCGTGGGAATGGAAAGGACCGGCTGCGCGGAGCGGCAAATGTCTTTACGGCAAACTTTTCAACAAGAAGGCTGGATTTGTGAGCCGGGAGTGGATTCCGGACTTTGCGAACTTCCGGCGTGACGGCTATGACTTTGACGCCCGTTGGGATGACGGCTTGGCGTCCTACAAGGACAAAGAGCTTTATGAAGCCATAGCCGGTGAAGGCAGGATGCTTTCCAAACGGCTGAAAGAAGCTCTGAACTACCGCAAGGGCGGCAACACCGGTTTTGAGACGTGCATCACGCGGCTGCAAATGCAGAGCTATGTCTGCATCGCGGATTTCGTCTATATGCAGGACAGATATGGAAGACCTTATGGCTGGGGTGTCGCAGAGTATGCGACGCCGGAAGAACTTTTCGGGTACGACCTTATCACATCTGCCTATCAGCGAGACCCGCAGGAATCCAAAGAACGCATTCTAAAACATCTGCAATCACGTCTGCCTAACGCGACCGAAATGCAGCTTGAGAAAATCATAAAGGGGTAACGCAATGGACGATATTATCTTTGAGAAGGATTACCGGGAAACCGAGTCTGCCGAATACGATAAATGGTGCGATGAGGTGTTTGACCGCGCAGTTAATTGTGGTATGCTGAAAGCGTACCCCGAAGCAATGGACAAGATACCAAAGATCATTGTACCGGAGGACAAGAAGAACTACGAGTATCTTCTGGAACGCTGTGATGCGTTTGTCAAGCAACACCGCGGGTATATCAAGGGAATCGTGGACTATCATCGTTGGCACGCGGAAATCAATATGTTTCTTCCGTTTGCGGAGTTCGATGACTCAGAAGACCTTGCATTTTTGAAAGAAATTGCAGAAAAATCGCAAACCGTCTGCTTCTCCCCGGACGAAGAAGGTGGCATTCGCGTTCATATTTTTATCAACTACTTTGAAGAATTGATGTCAGCCGAACACAAGTCATACATCGAATACGATGCTATTATGCAGGACAAGAAACTATCTGAGTTACTTGGCATACCGGAGCTTTCTGACGAGGAAAAAGAACTCGCCCTGAAAATGAAGGGCATACTTGACCGCATTGATGAGGAAACAAGGATTGACCGTACCACGGCTTTTCGAGCCGTGCTTGATAAGATGACAAAAGAGCCGGAAGAAAACTGGTCGCTTCATTATATGGCAACATTGCTGGAAGCTCTGCTATACTTCATGCTGAATGAAGGAAATGAAAAGATTGATGAGGAAGAACACAATGAGTAATAAACTTGTAGCATATTTTTCTGCGTCCGGCGTAACCGCAAAGGTTGCCGAGACGCTGGCAGAGGCAATCGGCGCGGACATCTTTGAGATTGAGCCGAAGGTGCCTTATACGGAAGCTGATCTGAACTGGATGAACAAGAACGCCCGCAGCACGATTGAGATGAACGATCCTGCCTCCCGTCCTGAGATTGCCGCGAAGCGGGACAACATGGCGGACTACGACACAATTTTTGTGGGCTTCCCGATCTGGTGGTACGTTGCGCCGACGATTATCAATACGTTTCTTGAGAGTTATGATCTGACCGGCAAGACGATCATCCCGTTTGCAACCTCCGGAGGAAGCGACATTGGCAAGACGAACGAACGCCTTGCGCCGAGCTGCAAAGGCGCAAAGCTGATGGACGGCAAGGTTTTCAAGGGCAGCGTCGGGCATCAGGAGCTTGCGGCGTGGGTTGAAGGACTTGGACTTTAAGGGGCAGACAACTCGGGATTTAATGGAGGGATGTTTCTATGAAATCTTTTGTTTGCAGTTTGTGTCACAATGGCATACTTGGAGGAGGTCTGTACCTCGATAGTCAGTCGCTTACTTACAAGACAAACAAGCTTACAGTTGACAAAAAATACAGAAATTTAGTTTTGCCGATGCAGGAAATAAAAGAAATCTCTTGGAAGTGGATAGTCTTTCCAATTGCAACAGTTAATATGAAAAATGGAGAACTATATAAATTCATTATTTTCAATAAATCACGCTTTGCAAAATGGTTTCAAGAGTATTCTCGATAAATACAAAGTGTCAAATTCCGGTTTAATGAACAGGAGATGATGATCGCATGAAAATCCTACATGAACTTTCTTGGCTATGGGA
>OIGB01000382.1_pt1 | contig 11206 bp, 10 predicted proteins | sample 1582171 | NCBI WGS metagenome assembly OIGB01 (sample SAMN02674607, study PRJEB24791) | human gut metagenome, SKBSTL069 | isolation source: stool | host: Homo sapiens | place: USA
AAAATCAAGACCAAAGATTAAAAATAGAGTTGAAAATATTGATGAATACGAAACCATTTACGTAGGATATCCTAAAATGGAGTACAGTTTATAGTAGTGTATAGCGTGTACCAAGTTATAATTATGGGGTTGAAAATAACAGTATACACAGATAATGTGGAAAAATGTGTATGACGTTTATATAGAAAATAACATTGAAAAAGAAATTCAAGAATGGGTAAATTCATTAAATTTAAAATAGAATAATAATTACATGAGTGACAGAAGATAAGAATCTGAATTCCCTGTCACTTTTATATTATTTGATAAGAAAAAAGAACTGGTTTATATCCGATAAGAATATAGACTGGTTCTTATTTTTAATATGCTATTATATACACAGGGAGTCGGGGAATGTCGAACTATAGCAAGCCGGAAAAGAAAGCATTGATATCGGTATGAAAGAGTTTTGCAAGTGCAACTAATTCAGATGCCTTAATGTTCATGCGATTTGTTTCCAGTTTGGCATAGGTACTTTTGGTGATGGAGATACCCATAAGATTTAATTTTGCAACTACTTGGTCTTGAGTCATATTGTTTTTATATCGAATTGCTTGGATATTTTTACCAATATCCATATCTGGTCTAATCTTTTGCATAATGATGAACTCCCCTTATAAAATAAAAAGTTTCGTAATACAGAAACATATATATTGATTCTAAAGAATTTAAATTTTATAATGTTTCGTAATAAGGAATTATTTTTAACAGGAAGAGGTAAAAGTATAATGGATGTGGAGATGGAAAAGAGAAAATTTTTAAATCTATGTGGCAAAAGAGATCGAGCATTATTGTCAGGTGAAAAAAGAATGACATTGGGGGATATGGAACGATTGACATATCTGACAGAATTTTTTGAACTGGAGAACTATGGAATCGCCTTATGGAAAGAATTTGGTGATGATGTAAAAGAGCCATTTGAAGCGATGATGAAAATGTTAGATGAGCCGGAGTGCATAGAAGATCGATGGCTTGATGACGAAGCAAAAGGGGAAAAGTGGTTGTTAGAATTTCAGGAACTGGCATTAACGGAAGAATACAGGGAATGGATTCGAAATTATATCGATAAAAAATATGAAGAAAGAGGATTACCATATCCGACAGGAGCAGACTTCGATTAAGAGGTCTGCTTTTTTCTGGTCTTTTGGGAGGTGATAAGAGGTGGAAGTAAGTATTTATGAACTCTTGGCGGCAGCAAGAGAATCGGCTAAATCTGATTATATAAAAGGGGACAGCATTTTGTGTGAGAAGAGATTTCATCCAGATACCCATTACATGGTGGAAATGGAGCTGTTAGAAAATGATAACAGGCTGGGAGAAAAGGGGAATTATATACGGAAGTTTTTGTCAGAACCGGAGTATCTCCCCATTTTACAAAAGCAGGAAAAACATCTCATAAAAATAAAAAGACAGGCAATTGTTCAAAAAGGAAACTTGCGATATATCCCTCCCCCGGACAGGCTGGACCGCCGCCGGGAGAGGGATATTTTATAACCGGCTGGGAAGGAACAGTAGTGTTCCTCTGGCGATAGTGGTATAAAAAAGCCAGATTTTCCGCAGGTTTTGGGACGCTGGAACATGGAAAAGTGTTCACGAATGGCACTTTTGCAACAATCCGTTGCAGCAGTGAAAGCATTTTTGACCTTACGTTAAACAGAAAAATGAAAGGGTGTGATTGTGATAATCATAGGAATTGATCATGGCTATTATGCCATTAAAACAAGACAAGTGTCTTTCCCAAGTGGAATTATTGGGTATGATTACGAGCCGTATACCATGCAGAATGTTCTGCAATATCAAGGAAAGTATTATGTCTGCGGTACGGGAAGACAGACGCTGGTAAAAAATAAAACGTCCAATGATAATTATTATCTGCTGACGTTGGCAGCCATTGCAGAAGAAATCAAGCATCGGAAAGCGGAACGAAAGACAGAGGTAATTCTGGCTGTCGGACTTCCGCTTTCAAGTTTTGGAAGAGAGAAACAGGGATTCAGGGAGTATCTGTTGCGGAAAGAGCAGCCAGTGCGATTTTTATATGAAAGTGAGTTATATGAGATAACAATAAAAGATGTGAAACTGTTCCCACAGGGATACTCTGCGCTTGCTCTGCATCCAGAGTATCTGAAGAATGAACCGTCTGTTCTGCTTGTTGATATTGGTGGCTGGACCGTTGACCTTATGAGGCTGGACAATGCTGTTCCGAATGCAGCAACGTGCAGAAGTCTGGAACTTGGAGTAATCCGATGTATTGATGAGACAGCAGAACAAGTGCGTAGAAATACCGGACTGTCTGTGACAGAAACTCAAATTGAGCGTGTGCTTCGGAGGGAATCTTGCAGTATGGCAGAGGAGGCCAGACGGATCATACAGGAAAACGGACGGAAATATATAGAAAGAATACTGTCTGCGGTGACAGAATCCGGGTTTGATCTCCGGGCAGTACCCACCGTATTTATGGGGGGAGGCTCCGCAATTTTAAAACGCCACGTGACCGCACAGGACGCGATTTGCCGCCCCGTTTTTATAGAGGACGTCCATGCCAACGCAACAGGGTATGAACGGATTGTAGAGCAGATGTGGACGAGATGACACGCCCGGTATATTCGTTCCGCCCGAACCTGAAAAATCCAGAACACCAGAGGGCATGGGAGAAATTTCAAAGTGTTCCAGAAGGGCAGAAAAGCCAGTATCTGGTTCAGGCAATTCTGGAAAAAGAGGATCGGAAATGGATGGAAGAAGTCATTCAAAAGACGATAAAAGAAAGTGTTCGGGAATTAGGAATATGTGGCACTACGGAACAATTGAAAACGAAACCATCATCGGAAGAAATACCAGATCAGATGATGGATTTTCTATCTCAAATGGAAAATTTGTAAAGGGGGTGAGGCCTATGATTGCACGATACATACATTGTTGGATCTGCTAGGGGTAAGGACAGAAATGTATCGTTATCTTTGGTGGGTATTGTGAATAGCTTTCCATGCGGCTTTGGAGTATGTTGTGTGTAGCAAAAGTGAAAGGAGAAAGGTTATGGCAGAGATGAAAAATATCTGCGGAAAGATCCCGATGGACTTACATGAGAAAGTAAGAGAAGAGATTGAACTCACAGAAAGCAGCACACAAAAATTTTTACAACAGGTCATTGAAGAACATTTCAACAGAGTGGAAGGAAAAGGAGAAATAAGCATGGGAGCAGTAAGAACAGTAGCAGTACAGGTATCAGAGGAATTATTCCAGAGATTAAAAGTAGTCATCGGAAAGAAACACATGAAACAGAAAGACTTCTTAATTCAGATTATAGAAGAAGCACTGGAAAAGGCAGAGGCCGAATGGCAAAGCAAAGATCAGCCTGAAGAATCCGAACAGACAACCGGAGAATTAGGAACAGAAGAAACTCAACCGGAAGAAAGCACTGAGCCGGAAAGGGAAAGCGAACCAGAAGAGGAAAGCGAACCAGATGGAGAGAGCGAACCGAAAGAGGAAAACGAACCAGAAGGGGAGAGTGAACCGAAAGAGGAAAACGAACCAGAAGGGGACAGCGAACCGGAAGAGGAAACTGAACCAGAAGGAGAACTTGATCTGGAACAAGAAACCAAAGCAGAAGAACCAACAGAATGGTAACCAATTGATACAGAATAACGAAGGGCGGTATGAGAAATCATGCCGCCTGTTTTTATCAGCAAAAAGGAGGTTGATAGCCGCAACCATTCAATTTTTTGATCTCTTTAGCGGAATCGGGGGATTCCGTGAAGGCTTAAGACGGGCAGGAAACTTTGTCTGTGTCGGACATTGCGAGGTGGATACTTATGCGGATAAGAACTACCGATTGCTGTTTGACACAGAAGGGGAGTGGTATTGTAGTGATGCAAGAACAATTGAACCAGAACGAATGCCAGATTTTGATTTACTCTGTGCAGGATTTCCTTGCCAGGCATTCTCTATCGCCGGAAAGCGAGAAGGATTTGCTGACGCAAGAGGAACTCTCTTTTTTGAAATTGCCCGGATTCTTGAAGCTAAAAGACCCTCGTATTTTATCCTTGAAAATGTTCCCGGTTTGTTATCGCATGACAAAGGCCGGACGTTTTGCACCATCCTCAGTACGCTTTCGCAACTGGGGTACCATGTCGAATGGAAAGTGCTTAACAGCAAGGATTTCGGAGTCCCCCAAGCAAGGAAACGGGTGTATATTGTCGGATATCTTGATTTCAGATGTGCCGGAAAAATATTACCTGAACCAGAAACAAATGGAGCAGCTCTTGTTCAAATCCGGGCAGGAAGTCAGGGAAAAAGAGTCTACAGTCCCAAAGGACTAAGCTGTACCCTGACATCACAAGCCGGAGGAATGGGTGGAAAGACAGGATTATATGATGTGGGTGTTCCAATTAAAGAAAATACAAAGCTCGGCTACAAACTTGCAAGAGAGGGTGACAGCATCGATTTAGGCTATGCGAATCTCAACAGCAGGAGAGGAAGAGTCGGACATCAGATAGCACACACCCTGACTACAGGTATCCAACAGGGAACACTTCATTTTGTAGATTTGTCTCCGCCACCACTGGTAACTGAAGAATGCAGAAGCCTTAATACCCGACAATGCGGAATCCACAAATACAAAGGAGAATGTTCCGGCGTATTAAGTGAAGAAGGGGCAAGAGCAGTCCTTACACCAGCCAAAGAAAATGTCCGTCAGAACGGCAGACGTATGAAAGAACCAGAAGAACCGATGTTTACAATTACTGCAACCGATCGTCATGGCATCTTGTATCACGGCAGAATAAGAAGGTTAGTTCCGAGGGAATGTCTGCGTCTGCAGGGTTATTACGACTGGCAGATTGATAAGATCATAGACAGCACTTCTGACGCACAGCTTTATAAACAGGCTGGAAACGGAGTAACTGTCAATGTTATCGAGGCAATTGGCAGATTGTTACAAAAGGCAGACTCCGAACTCAACACACAGGAAGTGTCTGAGAAAGGAATCCATTAGGCATGATCGGTATAAAAGACCAATACTTTGGCACAGAAATCGAGATGACAGGAATTACCAGACAACGTGCTGCAGAAGTTGTTGCTGAAATGTTTGGAACAGAAGCATATTATGACGGCACTACTTATGGAGTCTGGTCAGTGATAGATCTGGAAGGAAAAAAGTGGAAATTTATGTCTGATGGGAGCATTTATACACAACGGAAAGTATACGGTCGAATTGTAGACGCAGGTGGAGAATATTCAACAGAAATGGTATCACCGAAATTATCCTATGATGAAATGGGAAAGTTACAGGAAGTAGTACGATGTCTGCGACAGCATGGAGGTTTTGTAAATGAGTCCTGTGGTCAGCATGTTCATGTAGATGCATCGAATCATACACCGCAGAGTCTGAAAAATGCACTGACAATTATGTATGCAAAGGAAGATATCCTGTTCAAAGCACTGAAAGTGCAGGAGAGAAGAGCAAATAGTTATTGTCAGAGGGTGCGACCAGAGGTATTAGAGAAAATCCGAAAAATACCAAATAGATCAATCACTATGGATCGAGTAAGAAATGTCTGGTATGGAGGTAGGGATGGAAGTCATACCCATTATGATCATACCCGTTATTATGCTCTGAATCTTCATGCTGTGTTTTCCAAAGGAACTTTGGAATGGCGCTGTTTTGAAAGCACACTTCATGCAGGAAAGGTAAGAGCAAATATTACTCTGGCATTAGCCATTTCCGCACAGGCGATCAATCAGAGATCGACACAGATGAAAAAGACACTGATATCAGAAAACCCGGCATTTACATTTCGTACATTTTTATTGAGACTTGGGTTAATTGGAGACGAATATAAAAATGTTCGAAAACATCTGCTGGCAAATCTGGATGGTGATCTTGCGTGGAGATATGATAAAAGCACGTATGAGTGTCTGAAGAAAAATCAAAGGACAGAAGGAGTCAGATAGAGGTGAGAAAAAATGAAAGATAGATATTACTTCGCTTATGGCAGCAACATGAATCTGGAGCAGATGAAGTACAGGTGTCCGGCTGCGGAAGTTGTGGAAAATGTCCGGCTTGAAAATTATCGTCTGGCATTTCGAGGAAGGGCTCCGGGCAATGGAGTAGCAACGGTACTGCCGGAAAAAGGAAGCTGTGTCGAAGGAGTCTTATGGGAAATCACAGAAGCGTGTGAGAAGAATCTGGATTTTTATGAAGGATTTCCAAGTTTTTATGGGAAAGAATCAATTCGTGTAAAAAATCGGGATGGTGTGGAGAAAGAAGTGTTTGTATATATGATGAACGCTCCGCACAAAGATGTTCCGGCAAGGCCGTCGAAATTTTATCTGGATGGAATTCTGGAAGGATGTAAGGATAACCAGATTCCAACGGAGTCTGTCATGGAAGCGGTAAAACGTACCAGACAGGAAGTAAAAAAAGAAAAAAATCGATATGCAAGATAAAACGTACCGCAGAGGAAACATCTTCTGCGGTATTTTACTGAAAAAATCTATTTATAATAGGAAGGAAAAGCACATGAAGGTTAGAAAATTAAAGACCAGAATTGCTGCTTTTGGACTGGCTGTCCTGATGGGCATCAGTACCTTGAGCAGTGCGAATGCGTTTGCGGCCGAACAGACAGGCTCGGAACAGCAGACGGAAGTACAGGCATCTGAACAGGCGGTAACAAGCCAGAAAGATACATCAGTTACAGCAGATGATATCACAAAAGCAGTTTCAGATGATACATTTGCAGTGGAAACCAGTATGGAAGGAATCCATTATGATGCAGAAAAAGAGGATGTTACGCTTATCAGCATCCAAGATGAAAATGGTGGGGAATACCATCCGGACAAAGCCGGAACTTACATTGCCTCTTACATGGTTGTACCAAAGGATCAGAGTGACAGCTATACCATCACCCGGAAAGTGACTCTGACGGATACCGAAGGACAGGCACATTCCGAAGAAAATGGTGGAGAGAAACAGAAGTCAGATACAGAATCTGAAGATGATTCGGATTCGCCTGTGCAGAACTACACAGATGTAGAAATTGAAACATCCGAAGAAGATGCATCTGCACAGGCAATCAAAGAACTGAAAGAGGACATCGAAGAGGGAAATGTGATGGTATTGTCTGCGGCTGAAAGAGCTACAAGCAGCGGTTCTACAGTAACATTGACAAAGGGGCGAACCATTTATTATCCAAGCTATATTGGAAATTATCTTACTTGTCTGTTTACCGTAAACGGAAAGATCGCATACTGTCTCCAGTCCCAAAAAGCATCCCCACCGAGTGGAAGTTATGTGGCACAGGTATTGGACAGTAACAAGAATCTGCAGAAAGTCCTTTACTATGGCTATGGTGGGGCAGGAGATCTGACAGGAAGTTATCTGTCCGGGAAATCAGAGGATGAAAAGTATGTGTATACGCATATTGCAGCCAGCTACGCTTACGCAGGAGAAGCCGGATTTACAGGCTGTAATTACAATGACCTTGTAAATGCAGGGGTGATCGCATATATCAATTACCTGTTCGGACAGGAAGAACCGCCAAAAGGGGAACTGAGACTTTCCAGTACGAAACTGAATGCAGTAAGGGATGGAAATCTCCAGAAAACACCAAATATCACACTGTCCGGGGATCACAGAAATTATGTGACACTCAGTGTGCCGGAAAATGTCACCGCACATAACCTGACTAAAGGAACAAGTGTGACAAATGGAAAGATCCAGATTTATGGCGGCGATACTATTTATCTGTCGGCAGATCTGTTGCTGACAGGCAGTTATGCTTCCGGCAACTTATACGGTTCTGTCGGAAAGACATGGAGAACGCTGGTGCTGACGACCGGAGATTCCAAACAGGATATCGGTGTATTTGAAAGCGAAACAGCAGCTCCGGTAAGTTTCAGTGTACAGTGGCTGAATATGACACGCATTGAACTTATGAAGAAAGATGTCAATACACAGAATCCACTGTCAGGAGCAGTTTATGGTATTTATACTGATAAGAAGTGTGAAAATCTGCTGATGACAATGTCAGCAACCGGAACAGACGGAAAAGCAGTCAGCGATTATTTTGATTCCGCACTGAAAACTGTGTATGTAAAAGAGGTTACTGCTCCGACAGGGTACAAACTGAATACAGAAGTATATAAAGTAGATGTTACAGCAGGAAAGACATTGTCTGTAACTGCAACAGATGAGAGAGTCACCGGAAAGGTGAAAATCGCAAAGATTGATAAAGAAACACTTGCATTTAAGGCACAGGGGGACAGTGCTCTTCGTGGTGCGGTGTATGGTCTGTATGCCAAAGAGGACATCGTGCATCCGGATGGAACAACAGGAGTTCTGTATAAACAGGACAGCCTGATCGCGCAGGGAGTCATCGGAGATGATGGAACACTGGAGTTTTCAGAATTATACCTTGGAGAAATGTATGTAAAAGAAATCACTCCACCGGAAGGATATACACTGGATACTACAAAATATGAAGTATCCGTAACTTATGAAGGTCAGGATGTTGCAGAAGTGACAAGAGACCTTACGGTAAAAGAGCAGGTAAAGAAACAGGCATTCCAGTTGATTAAAGTCAGTGAAGATGGAGAGCAGACAGAAACAGACCTGGTTGCAGGAGCAGGATTTAAGGTATATCTGATCAGCGACCTGACACAGGTAAAAAATGGAAAACTGAAGCCAGCCAATGGAGAAAGCTATACAGCAAGCGATTTCAAAAATTATGACTTCAGCAAAGAGCAGGTTGCAGTTACTTACGAGAATGGAACAGCCGTACCAGTACCAGAACTGATCACTGATACAAAAGGATATGCAGTCAGCCCGGAACTGCCGTATGGAAGTTATGTTGTAGTGGAAAGCACTACCCCGGAGAATCTGAAAACCATTGATCCATTTGTTGTAAATGTGGAAAATGACAGCAGAGAACCAATGCAGTGGAGAGTATTTGATGACCGTCCGTTTGAATTTTTGTTGAAAATCGTAAAGAAGGATGCACAGACTGGAAATACGGTTTTAAAGGCCGGAGCTTCTTATAAGATTTACGATGTGACAAATAAGAAATATGTGGAACAGGTTGTTCAGTATCCGAAGAAAGAAAAGATCAGTGTATTCAAAACAAATGAGGAAGGATATCTGATCACACCGCAGGAACTGAAGTGCGCTACCTATCGAATCGAAGAAGTAAAAGCACCGGAAGGATTTGTAAGGCAGGGAAGCGAAGAGTCCCTGTATGATGGAACAACGATTATTTCACCATTAGAGCAGACTACAAAAGGAACATATAAAGAAAATCCACAGAGCGGTATTGTAATTACAGTATCCTCAAACACTGCACATCAGATTGATCCAGATACAGGAGCTGCGATTGTAGAAGTAGAACAGAAAAATGACGAACAGGTAGGAAGCCTGCTCCTGACGAAAAAGGGAGAACAGCTTACCGAAGTAACCGGAGATTCTGTTCTGGCAAAAGTAAAAGCACTGGTTTCTAAAGTAAGAAATGCCGTATCTGGTAAAGAAGAAACAGGTATTTATAAAGGCTTTAAATATGAAGAAACCGGAGTAGAAGGTGCTGAATTCGAAGTATATGCCAAAGATACCATCTATTCACCGGACGGAGCAAAGGACGAAGAAGGAAATCCAGTTGTCCGTTATGAGAAAGATGACCTGGTAGCCAAACTGACTACAGATGAAAATGGAACAGCAGTTATCAACAATCTGCCACTGGGAACGTATTATCTGAAAGAAGTTGTAGCAGGAGAGAATTTTGTCCTGAATACAGAACAGAAAGAATTTACCCTGACAGCAGAGGATGATACACAGGCAGTCGTTTATGAAGGCGTCACCTATAAAAATGAAAGACAGAAAGTTTCTGCATCAGTAGAAAAGAAAGATTCTGTCACAGGCGAAAAGCTGGAAGGTGTTATTTTTGGACTGTATGCTGCGGAAGATATTCTTTCTAATCAGGGAGAGGTTCTCGTAGAGAAAGATACCCTGCTGGAAAAGAAAGCAACGGATGCAAAGGGAACACTTACTTTCGACAGCGATCTTCCACATGGAAAATACTATGTCAAAGAGGAAGTCAGAAAAGCCGGATATCTTCCAAATGAGGAAGTATGGAATGTAGATGCAACTTACGAAAATCAGAATCTTACAAAGATTGAACTGAACAAAGAAGTTGAGAATCAGCCGACAGAAACACGCATTACAAAAACAGATGCAACAACCGGAAATGAGCTGGAAGGAGCCAAACTGCAGGTCATTGATAAAGCCGGAAATGTTGTGGAAGAATGGGTAAGCAGTAAGGAAGAACATGTCATTTACGGACTGCCGGAAGGAAGTTATACCTTACATGAGGAACTGGCTCCTTATGAAGATGGCTATGTGTCTGCCAGCGATGTGACGTTTGAAGTCAAAGAAGATGGCAGTGTGACAAAGGTTGAGATGAAAGATGAATATTCCAAAGTGGAAATTTCAAAAACAGACCTAACAACCGGAAAAGAACTGGAAGGGGCAAAGCTTCAGATCATCCGCAAAGATGGAACTGTTTTGGAAGAGTGGATTACGGATGGAAAACCACATTCCGTTGCAAAGCTCCCGGTCAATGAAGAACTTACTCTGCGTGAGATCACAGCGCCGGATGGTTACGAGATTGCGGAAGATGTTACATTCACATTGAAAGATACAATGGAAGTCCAGAAAGTAGAAATGAAAGATGCCAGAACACCGGAGAAAACAACAGAAAAAACAAATGCACCAAAAACAGGTGACAACCAGAAAGTATGGGCATTTATTTTGCTTGGTCTGGCATCTGCCGGAACAGCTGCAGGAGTGACCGTATACCGCAGAAAAAAGTCAAAAATGACAGAAAACAAAGAAGAAACAGAAGAAAAATAAAATAAAAATTACAGGATAAACCAATCTGACAGGGCAGGAGATGTGCATAAAGCAGCTTCTGTCCTGTCTGTATATAAGGAGAAGAATGATGAGACGTTTTTATACAGCAGAATCAGTAACAGAAGGACACCCGGATAAAGTATGCGATCAGATAGCAGATGCAATCTTAGATGAATGTCTGCGTTATGATCCATCTTCGAGAGTGGCATGTGAAGTCCTTGCCACAAGAGGAAATGTGTTTGTGGCAGGAGAGATCAGTAGCGGATATGAGCCGCC
>OIGB01000392.1_pt1 | contig 10889 bp, 11 predicted proteins | sample 1582171 | NCBI WGS metagenome assembly OIGB01 (sample SAMN02674607, study PRJEB24791) | human gut metagenome, SKBSTL069 | isolation source: stool | host: Homo sapiens | place: USA
GAACACATCCAGATCATCCAGCTTTTCGCCGGTGCCCTGGAACTTGATGGGCTTGCCGGTAACGGCCAGCACGGAAAGCGCTGCACCGCCGCGGGTATCGCCGTCGGTCTTGGTAAGGATGATGCCATCCACGCCCACCGTCTCGTTGAAGGTCTTAGCCACATTGACGGCATCCTGACCGGCCATGGCATCCACCACCAGCAGCGTCTCGTCCACGGGAACGGTGGCCTTGATGTCCACCAGCTCCTGCATCAGCACTTCGTCGATCTGCAAACGGCCTGCCGTATCCAGAATGACGATGTCGTTGCCGTAGTCCCTAGCGTGCGCCAGCGCCTTGCGGGCGATCTCCGGCGGCTTTGCGCCGGGCAGGGTGAACACCGGCGCACCGGCCTGCTTGCCCACCACCTGCAGCTGGTCAATAGCCGCAGGGCGGTAGATATCGCAGGCTACCAGCATGGGGCGGCGTCCCTGCTTGATATAAAACTTGGCAAGCTTTGCCGCGTGGGTGGTTTTACCGTTGCCCTGCAGGCCGCAGAGCATAATGACCGTCTGCCCCTTGTTCTTGATGTTCAGGCGGGCGGCTTCGCTGCCGCCCATGAGAGCTACCAGCTCCTCATTGACGATCTTGACCACCTGCTGGGCGGGGGTCAGGCTCTCCATGACCTCCTGACCCATGGCGCGCTCAGACACCTTTGCGCAGAAGTCCTTGGCAACCTTATAGTTGACATCAGCTTCCAGCAAAGCCATCCGCACCTCGCGCATGGCGGCCTTGATATCTGCCTCGGTCAGCTTACCGTGACCGCGCAGCTTTTTGAATACACCGGCAAGGCGGTCGGTTAGGGATTCAAATGCCATTGTGCGGTGCTCCTTTCAAAATTCGATCAGCTTTCGTTTGCTTCATCCATCGAGCGGATGATCTCCAGCATTTTTGTCAGCGTTTCCACATATTCCGTGGTGGTGATATTGGCGCGGGGGCCGGTGCACTCGAACCGGGTGTCGATGACCAGCTGTTCCAGCTGTTCCAGCTTCTGCTGCACCCGCCGGTAGCGGGCTGCAAAGCCTACCTTTTCTTCCAGCTCCTTCAGGGTGGTCTCGCCATGCTTGATGGCGTCCCGTGCGCCCTGCCGGGTGATGCCGAAGTTCTCGCCGATCTCGCTCAGCGAAAGATCATCGTTGTAATACTGGCGCAGCATCTCGCGCTGCTTCTGGGTAAGCACCTCGCCGTAAAAATCCAGCAGATACCCCATTTCCAGATCTTTTGCCATTGCTGTTGACCCCCGGTGCTCTGCTGTCTGTACTTGCTGTGTTGTAAAGTTTTTTTGCTTTACGGATGGAGTATACCAGAACCCCTGCCCCTTGTCAAGGGGATTTTGGAGTTTTTTCTGAAATATCTGCCTGAAATTCGCTGTTTTTGCCAAAAGGCATCTTGACGCAGCCGGGGGCTTTGCGTTAGGATAATAGTGTTGTATCCCAAGAGAAAGGAGTGTCCTTGTGCCGATCTACTCTAATTTTTACCAGACCCTTACCACCGCCTGTCCCATTGTGGAGCTGCGGGGCTATGCCGCCGCCTGCGGGCTGAAGGGGCATCTGTACGCGTATCTGGATTTTTACGGCCCCACCGGCACCGCCCGGGACGGCCTTGCCGAGGGGATGCTGGCGCTTGCCATTGAAAAAAAGCAGCTTGCCCCGGGGCAGCCCATCATCGAGGCGGCCTCCGGCCCCTTTGCCACCGCCCTGACGCTGGCCAGCCTGACCGCCGGGCACCCCATCGTGCTGGTGATGCCGGAGGACGCCCCTGCCCTGCGGCAGGAGTACCTGCTGCGGCTGGGCGCGCAGATCCGGCACAGCCCCGCCCGCAGCGGTCTGGCCGGGGCGCGGGCGCTGGCGGCGCAGACCGCCGCCGCAAACGGCTGGTACTATATGAACTGGCTGGCCAACGATGACAACCCGGAGTACCACCGCCGGGTCACCGGCCCTGCCATTGTGCAAAGCATTGCCCGGCAGAACCAGAGTCTTGTGGACGCCATTACCATCGGGGTGGGCAGCGCCGGCACGGTGACCGGCGTAGGCGAGACCATCAAGGCATGGACGAACGATGTGCGCATCGTGGCGGTGGAGCCGTATGAAAATCAGGTGCTGGGCGGCGGGCTTACCGGCCCGCACGGCATCCCGGATATCGGCTACGGCATCGTGCCGGAAAACTACAACAGCTATGTGGTGGATAATGTTTCCGCCGTGGCAAGCCGGGACGCCCAGCGTGCCGCCCAGCAGGTGCTGCGCACCGATGCCATCCCTGCTTCGGTCAGCGCCGGTGCTGCCCTGCACGCCGCAGCCCAGCTGCTGGCCAACTGCAACAGCCGCGCTGCGCTGGCCATTTTCAGCGGACGCGCCAGCATCGTGTAAGCGGCTGCTTCCATCAATAGGAAAGAAGGACGTCTTTCATGACCAAGGACATGACCAGCGGTGCTATTACGCCGCTGCTGATCAAATTTACCATTCCGCTGGTGCTGGGCAACCTGTTCCAGCTTACCTACAACGCCGCCGACAGCATCATCGTGGGCAAGTTTGTGGGTGAGGACGCACTGGCTGCCGTGGGCACCTCCAACCCCCTGATGACCCTTGCCATCCTGTTCATCAACGGAATGTGTCTGGGCGCGGGCATTCTGGTCAGCACCGCCTTTGGCGCGGGAGATACCAAGCTGGTGGAGCGTCAGGTCTCCACCACCGCCATTGCGGGCACGGTGTTCTCTTTGACCTTTTCTGCCTTGTGCGTGCTGCTGGCAGACCCGCTGCTGCGGCTGCTGCAAGTGCCCACCGCCATTCTGCCCATTGCGGTGAACTACCTGCGCATCGTGTTTGCGGGGCTGATCTTCACCTTCTTCTATAATTTTCTTGCTGCCACCATGCGTGCGCTGGGCGACAGTAAGAGCGCGCTGTATTTTTTGATGATCAGCGCCGTGCTGAACATTGGCGGCGACCTGTTTTTTGTGGAAGCACTGGGCTGGGGCAGCGAGGGCTGTGCCTTTTCCACCGTGCTCAGCGAAGCCGCCTGCTGTCTGCTGTGCGTGGTGTACATCCGTTACAAAGTGCCGGTCCTGCAGCTGGGCAGACGGTGGCTGGTGTATGACGGCAAGCTGCTGCGCAAGACCGTAAGCTACGGCTGGGCCAGCGCCATGCAGCAGGCCACGGTGCAGCTGGGCAAAATTGCGGTGCAGGCCATCGTGAACACCATGGGCGTCAACGCCATGGCAGCTTTTACCGCCGCCTCCCGCATCGACGACTTCGCCTATACCCCGCAGCAGAACATCGGCCACGCCATGACCACCCTGATGGCGCAGAACCGTGGCGCGGGCAAGACCGACCGGGTACGGCAGGGCTACCACTGCGGTATGCGCATCGAGTTTGCCTACGGCATCCTGCTTACCGCCGTCTGCCTGCTGTTTGCCCAGCCCATCATCCGGCTGTTTGCCACCGACCCGGCTGTGGTGGACTTGGGCGTGCGGTTCTTGCGCACCAGCGCCCTGTTCTATATGCTGCCCGCCGCCACCAACGGAATACAAGGCTTTTTCCGCGGCATGGGCGATTTGAAGGTCACCCTGAACAGCAGTATGCTGAACATGGGCGGCCGCGTCGCCGCCGCTGCGCTGTTTGTGCTGGTGATGAAGATGGATATTGAAGCCCTGCCCTTCAGCTACGCCGTGGGCTGGCTGCTGATGCTGCTGTACGAGCTGCCCATGCTGGTGCGTTTTCTGCGCAGCAGCGAGATGTAAGAATATAAAGAGCAATGCCGGAGCGTCTGCGGACACTCCGGCATTAGTATTTTCGCGAAAGGGTGTAACGGCAAAAGAGGGCGCTGCACCCAGCACGGTGCAGCGCCCTCTGAATAAGCTCTTTATTCTGTTATCCGAACAGGCTTTTTGTGTTGTGAGAGTATACAGATAGTACTAAGCCAACACAGATATACAGCATAAGCACTGAACTGCCGCCGGCAGAGTAGAAAGGCAGGGTGACGCCGATGACTGGCAGCACCCGCAGGTTCATGCCTACGTTCACTGCGATCTGCGCCATCAGAGCACCGCCGATACCGGCGCAGATGTAGCTGCCCAGCAGATCCTCGCTGCGGGCACCGGTGGTAAAGGTTTTGATCACCAGCGCCAGCAGAACGCCCAGCACCACGCAGCAGCCCACAAAGCCCGCCACGTTGCCGATCCAGCTGAGGATGAAGTCGTTGTGGGCGTTGGGCACGCTGTAATACCGGCCGCTGAATAAGCCGTTGCCAAAGATGCCGCCGGAGCCCAGCGCGATCTCGCCGCGCTGCTGCTGGTAGATGATGTTCTTCCACACCGTCTCGCTGGGTGCCCAGCCGGTGGTGTTTTCCGGGTCCAGCACCGCCAGAATGCGGTACCACTGGTAGCCCTTGCCGATCTTGTCGCTGAAGAAGGCGAAGGCCACCGCTGCCGCCGCTGCGAGGGCAGCGAAGGCCCCGATGATATACTTCCAGCTCAGCCCGGCGGCAAAGAGCATACAGCAGCCGATGATGCCGTAGATGATGGCCGTGCCGTCGTCACCCTGGATGTGGATGATGCCGATCGGCACGAAGAGATGGAGCAGCAGCTTGCCCAGCTCTTTCGGCTCGTTGAGGCGGCTGCGGACATTGTTCAGATGCATGGCGAAGGTAAGGATGAAGCTTATCTTTGCCAGCTCGGTAGGCTGGAAGGTGAAACCGCCCAGTTTGTACCAGGAATAGTTGTCGGTGTCGCCCGCGTTGTAGCCGATGGTCAGCGGGCCGAGGGTCACATTGCGGATGACCAGCGTGGGCAGCACGAGGCCCCATGTGAGCACCACATGGACGGGCCAGACGTTGACGAGGCTGCGGTAGTCGATGTTGGACAGAAGGATGGCCACCAGGATGCCGATGGCCGCTGCGCCCGCCTGCACCACGGCCCGGCGGTAGTCGCCGATGCCGGTGATCTGGCCGGTGAGCTCATCCACGGCAAAGCCGCTGCCCTGCTTCGCTGCCCACGACGACAGCGCCAGCACCGCCATCGCGCTGCTGAACAGGCAGAGCAGCAGGTACATCTTGTCTGTCCGTTTCCAATATCGCTGAATGCTTTCCAAAAAAGCACCACCTTTCTGTATCTTGAAAACCCCGCCTCACAGCCGGGCATGATCCCCCAATATACCTTATTATACAGCAGGGGAGAGAGGCGCGCAAGATGGACGGTTGTGACAGCTTTGCAAAATCGGCGCAGAACGCTTGACAAAGGCCGATATGCCCTCTAAAATGAAACGTACCGGGGCGGTAAATGGCCGGTCCCCGGCGTTCTTGGAGGAACAGTTTTTACATGAAGGAACAACGCCATCGAATTATGTGCGCGGTCTGCGCACTGGCACTGGTGCTGACGGCTGTGCTGGCTCCCGCCGCATGGGCGGCAGACGGAGCGGGCGAGGTGCAGGATACGGCAAAGTCTACCCTCACCACGGGCGATGCCGCCGAGATGCAGCAGGCAGACGCCGCTGTGACGGCCCTGACCGGTAGCGACGAATACGAGCAGATGTCCCGGGAAGAACGGCTCACCTCAGCCCTTGCGGAGCTGGATGAGCTGGCCCGGAAGGGGCTGGTGCGCCGGGACTCCATCCGCACCGACGAGGAGAACGGGATCGTCAGCTTTACCTACCGCTGCGGCGTGCTGGGCGGCATCCTGCTCACTCTGCCCGACGAGCTGGACGAGATGACCTTTGACGCCGGAGACAACGGCCTGCGCGCCCCGAGGGACATTGCTCAACGCACTCCCCGCACTGAGATGCCCCTGACCGACGATGTCCGGCAGGCTGCGGAGGCCCGGCAGTACCGGGAGAACGCTCTGCCTGAGACGATCGGCCGTGCCGCCATTTATTATGCCTTCGATAATACGGTGAACAGCTCCCGCTTTCCGTATTATTCCTATATGCAGGGCTTCTGGGAAGGCATGGGCCTGCGCACGACGATGAACACCCGGGTGACCCTGTCGGACCTGCGCCGGATGAACAAATATGATCTGTGCATCCTGAGCGCCCACGGTGCCTACTATACTTACAGCTACGGTACGTTCCGGAAGCACACCCGGACCGAACCCATCATCCTGCTGACAGAAGCGTCCACGCTGTATAAAGACATCATCTACGGCTTTGACCTGCTGGCTCACCGCATCATCAAGCTCAACGGCCTTTACTGCGTCACCGCGGATTTCTTCCGCAACGCGTACCGCTCGGGCCAGCTCAGCAATACCATCATCTACTCCGAGACCTGTGAGTTCCTGGGCGTCACGAACAGCGTGGATGAGTCGATGGCCGAAGCGCTGCTGGCGGGCGGCGCACGGACTGTGCTGGGCTATGTGAACAACGTCTACACGGTCTACTCCCGCAGTATGCTCTGGGATACCGTCAACCATCTTGCGATGGGACAGACCATCGGCAGGGCGCTGGCCCACGCGAAGGATACCTACGGCGAGAACGACATCATCTGGTATACGGAGCAGGGCGGACGCCGCCCCCACGCCGCCGCAGCGTGTCTGGTGCTCTACGGAGACGAGAACGCCCGGCTGAATGTGCCGGAAAACTTCTCGCTCGAGGAACGCGCGGAGGCCGCGGAAGATATGCTGGCCGATGTGCTCGAAAGCGCGGCCTGAGCGTTGCACTTTTGACAGAAATAGTTTATACTAAGGGACGGCAGAACAGGACGGCAGGACTCTGCCGTCCCTTTTTTATAGAAACGCATATGAGGTGGGATACCCATGTCTGAATTTATCACCCACTCCCGCGAGGAGACGGTGGCACTGGGGGCGCAGGTGGCGCAGCATCTTGCGCCCGGAGCGCTCATCGCCTTTACCGGCGGGCTTGGCGCGGGCAAGACGGCCTTCTGCGAGGGCATTGCCAGAGGTCTCGGCTGCACCGACCCGGTCAGCAGCCCGACCTTCGCCATCGTGAACTATTACCGCGGGCCGCGGCCCTTCGCGCACTTTGATTTGTACCGCATCTCCACGGAGAACGATTTGTGCGCGGCAGGGTTCTATGACTATCTGGATGAGGGCGCTGTGGTGGCGGCAGAGTGGAGCGAGAACTTCGCTGACCTGCTGGCGCTGGAAGACCCCATCCACATCAACATCGAGCGGGTGGACGACACCACCCGCCGCATCACCATCGAGGGGGTGGAAGTATGAACATCTTAGCCGTGGATACGGCGGGCAAGACCGTGGGCGTGGCCCTTCTGCAGGACGACCGCCTGCTCTACGAGTGCTATCTTGACGCGGGCATGACCCACAGCGAGACCCTGATGCCCCTCATCGACAACTGTCTCAAGTTCTGCGGCATGGGCTGCAAGGACATCGACCTCTACGGCGTCAATGCCGGCCCCGGCAGCTTTACCGGCCTGCGCATCGGGCTGGCGGCGGTGAAGGGTCTGGCCTTCCCCCGGGAGACGCTCTGCGCTCCGGTGTCCACACTGGAAGCGCTGGCGGCGGCCCACACCGGCTGCGGCACCGTGCTCTGTGCGCTGGATGCCCGCCGTGCGCAGGTGTACAGCGCGGCTTTCGACCTTGAGACCCACGAGCGTCTGATGGACGACGATGCCCGCGCCGTTGCCGACCTGGCCGAGTTTGTAGAAAATTGCAAAAAGCCTCTGTTTTTTGTTGGTGATGGCGCAGCTCTGTGCTATAATAAATATGGCAATGTCCCGGGCGTGCTCTGTGTACCGCCGGCTCTCCGCAATGGCCGTGCCGCTGCGGTGGCCTATGTGGCAGAGCAGATGGCTCAGCGGGGCGAAGCCGTCCTGCCCGAGGCTCTGCTGCCGGATTATCACCGGCTGAGCCAGGCCGAGCGGGAGCGGGCCGAGCGTCTGGCCGCAGAAGCTGCCCGTACCGAAATACCGGAAGATACTGCAAAGGGAAAGGATCAACACCAATGACGAAACCCATCGCACTTGCCGCCGACCACGGCGGATTTGAACTGAAAGAGGCCGTTAAGGCCCATCTGGACGAGCTGGGGCTGGAGTACATCGACTTCGGCACCCACAGCACCGCCAGCGTGGACTACCCTGACATGGCTCTGCCTGCCTGCGACGCCGTGGTGAACGGCCAGTGCAGCAAGGCGCTGCTGTTCTGCGGCACCGGTGTGGGCATCAGCATGGCCGCAAACAAGGTCAAGGGCATCCGTGCCTGCTGCTGCTCTGACAGCTTCAGCTGCGAGTATACCCGCCGCCACAACGACGCCAATGCCCTGTGCATGGGCGGCCGTGTCGTCGGCCCCGGCCTCGCCTGCCAGCTGGTGGACATCTTCCTCAACACCGAGTTCGAGGGCGGCCGCCACGAGAAGCGCATCGCAAAGCTGATGGCGATCGAGAATCGGTAAACCTTAGGATTCCAATATCTATTCACAATATAAGGAGAGTGTATTATGACCCCTATGATCGTTGAGCATCCGCTGCTGCAGCACAAACTGAGCATTCTGCGCAACAAGCAGACCGGCACCAAGGAGTTCCGTGACCTCGTGGGCGAGATCGCCACTCTGCTGTGCTATGAGGCTACCCGTGACCTGCCTCTGGAAGAGGTGGAGATCGAGACTCCCATCACCATGGCAAAGACCAAGGTGCTGGCAGGCCGCAAGCTGGCTCTGGTGCCGATCCTCCGCGCCGGCATGGGTATGCTGGATGGTATGCTGACCCTGCTGCCCGCCGCTAAAGTCGGCTTCATCGGCCTGTACCGCGACGAGGAGACCCTGCAGCCCGTGGAGTATTTCTGCAAGCTGCCAAAGGACATCGCTGAGCGCGACGTTCTGGTGCTTGACCCGATGCTGGCTACCGGCGGCAGCGCCATCGACGCCATCACCCAGATCAAGAAGCACGGCGCAAAGCACATCAAGTTCATCGGCCTCATCGCTGCTCCGGAAGGCATCAAGGCCCTGCACGAGGCACATCCCGATGTGGACATCTACCTCGGCGCACAGGACGATCACCTGAACGAGAACGGCTACATCGTCCCCGGTCTGGGCGACGCAGGCGACCGTATCTACGGCACCAAGTAAATCTCTGTATAACGTAAAAGTGCTCTGCCGGCCGGCAGAGCACTTTTTGCGTGGTACAGTAATATTTACAGCATTGTAAATTTTCTGCAAGGCGCTTGACTTTTTTAGAAAACTGCGTATACTTACAGATGAGAAAACCAAATGCTGTTCATCTGGAATCACAAATAATAAGACCCCTTCCCGGAGCTTGCTCCTCCGAGAAGGGGTCTTATTATTTAGTGCTTACAGTCCTTGTTGAACCATCTGCCAAGCCACTTGTAGATGTAGTTTGCAACCACACCTGCTGTGACAGACAGCATAAATGAGAAAACGCCATTCATCCGGAATCACCTCCCTTCCAAATGGAATGGAGTGGTAAGGACGGCGATTCGATTATATCATAGTTTTCGACAGAAGAACAGAACTTCTTTCAGCACGATCACTTGCTCTTTCGTGCTAAGATCTCATCCAGAATGGCATCCGCCACATCATCCTTGCTCATCAGGGGCAGCTCACGAGCGCCGTCCGGCGTGATGAAGGTGACAACATTGGTATCTACACCAAATCCGGCACCGGCCACCTTCAGATTATTGGCCACCACCATGTCGAGGTTCTTTTTCTCGAGCTTGGCCGAGGAGTTGGCCAGCATATCCCGCGTCTCCATCGAGAAGCCGCAGAGGAACTGGCCCTTCTTTTTGGGGCCGATGGTGCCGAGGATGTCGGGCGTCCGCTCCACGGCGATGGAGAGGTCGCCGTCCTTCTTCTTGATCTTGTCGTCGGCCACGGCGGCGGGGCGGTAATCGGCCACGGCAGCGGCCATGACCAGAACGTCCATCTCGTCGAAGCGGCTGGTCACGGCCTCGTACATCTGCTGGGCTGTCGTGATGGGGACGTCCTCGGTGAACCGCACCGGCTGCAGGGCCGTCGGGCCATGGATGAGGGTGACTTCGGCACCCCGCATCACGGCGGCACGGGCCACGGCATAGCCCATCTTGCCGGTGGAGTGGTTGGTCAGGTAGCGCACAGGGTCCAGCGGCTCCTGAGTGGGGCCGGCCGTGACGGCAATGCGCAGACCGGCGAGGTCCTTCGGCTTTGCGATGGCGCGGAAGATGTAGTCCAGCAGGACATCCTCTTTCGGCAGGCGTCCGCTGCCCACGTCCTTGCAGGCCAGCACGCCGCTCTCGGAGGGGATGACCGTGAAGCCGTACTTTTCCAGTGTGGCGATGTTGTCCTGGGTGATGGGGTTCTCCAGCATCCCGGTGTTCATGGCAGGGGAGACGAGCTTGGGACATTTGGCCGCGAGAACGACGGTGGTGAGCATATCGTCGGCGATGCCGTGGGCCATCTTGGCGATGACGTTGGCGGTGGCCGGGGCCACGAGGATGACGTCGGCCTTCTTTGCCAGCGAGATATGGGTGACTTCGAACTTGAAATCCCGGTCGAAGGTGTCCACCATGCACTTGTGGCCCGTCAGGGTCTCGAACGTGATAGGGGTGATGAACTGGGTGGCGTTTTTGGTCATGATGACCTCCACGTCGGCCCCCAGCTTGCGCAGTGCGCTGGCCACATTGGCCATTTTATAGGCGGCAATGCCGCCGCTGACGCCCAGAAGGACGCATTTTCCCTTCAGATCCATCCCAAATACCTCCTATAAATAGGGATAATATAACTACAGTATAATGCAAAACGGCCCAGAGCACAACAAAATCTTTGATTGGGGTTGTATCTTGGCCCAAAATGCGGTAAAATACAGCTTGACTTATACAAAAAAGCTCTCCGTCAGCGCTGGCGCACACAGGCCTCTCCCTTTGGGAGAGGTGTCACCGAAGGTGACGGAGAGGGCAAGGACGCTG
>OIGB01000393.1_pt1 | contig 10884 bp, 10 predicted proteins | sample 1582171 | NCBI WGS metagenome assembly OIGB01 (sample SAMN02674607, study PRJEB24791) | human gut metagenome, SKBSTL069 | isolation source: stool | host: Homo sapiens | place: USA
AAGGAGGTTTTTGTATGTTGTCTTATCGTAAGCTTGCGATGCGTGTTCTGGGTCGGCCTCTCCATACGGGGGGGGGTATCGATTCACCCCGTCCGGCCTCTCAGCGGGCAGCAGCGCTTGTCCTGACCGCTGCAATGCTCACCACCTTTACCGCCCCGGCCTTTGCAAAGACATGGTACATCGAAGATGGTGACATTACGATTTCGGCGAGTGAGACCAAAGGGACAAACAAAGTCTCACAGGGGGCGGAGCCGGAGGTGGAAGACACCGGCACCATCATCACAAATCGTGAGAAGGACGCTTCCTCCCACACCGTGACCATCAACGCCGGGAACGATAAGGTCGAGGTCACGCTGGACAATGTGAACATCAAGGCCGACTCCGGTTCCGCCCTCATTTCGAAAGGCGACGTGACGCTGACCCTGAAGGGCGACAACCATCTCACCGGTGGTAACGGCGGCAGCAGCAGCTACGGCGGCGACGGCATCACCAGCAGCGGCAGCCTCACCATTTCCGGCGGTACGGTCACTGCCACCGGAGGCGATAGCACGAGCAGTGTTGGCTCCGGCGGCAGCGGCATCTACAGCGTCAGCGGCGACGTCACCATCTCCGGCGGTACGGTCAACGCCAATGGCGGCGACGGCAAAAACGGCTCCGGCGGCGGCAGCGGCATCGACAGCAGCGGCGGCGTCACCGTCTCCGGCGGTACGGTCACGGCCAACGGCGGCGACAGCAAAGACGGCGACGGCGGCAGCGGCGGCTACGGCATCAGCAGCAGCGGCGTCGCCATCTCCGGCGGTACGGTCACGGCCAACGGCGGCGACGGCGGCAGCGGCAGCGGCAGCCACGGCGGCAACGGCATCTACAGCAGCGGCGGCGTCACCATCTCCAGCGGTAGTACGGTCACTGCCAACGGCGGCGACGGCGAAGACGGCTCCGGCGGCCGCGGCATCACCAGTAACGGCGGCGTCACCGTCTCCGGTGGTACGGTCAACGCCAAGGGCGGCAGCGGCAAAAACGGCAACGGCGGCGACGGCATCCGCAGCTTCAACCCTGTCGCCATCTCCGGCGGTACGGTCAACGCCAACGGTGGCAACAGCGATTACAGCAACGGCGGCGACGGCATCCGCAGCTTAGACCATGTCGCCATCTCCGGCGGTACGGTCAAGTCCAATGGCGGAAGCGGCAACCTCTCCGGCGGCAACGGCATCATCAGCTACGACATCGATCTGTCGGGCAGCCTCGAGCTGACCGCCAAGGCCGGTAGTCCCAACGGCAAGGCCCTCTCGCGGGTCGGCAGTGAGCTTGACCTCAACACCATCAAGGACAAGCTGGACCCGGGCGCAAAAGTCACCGCCACCGATGCCGACGGCAAGGTCATCCAGCAGGTCTCTATCCCCCGCCCTGTGGAGCCGGAAGAGCCTTCTTCCTCTTCTGACAGCGGCTCTGCCACCTCGTCCGCACCCGCCTCTCCCCTCCCGGGCCTGACTGTCACCGACAAGGACGGCCAGCGCATCTCCTACACGAGCACCCAGAGCGGCAATACCCTCACCGTCTGCGTCGGACGGTTCACAGCCTCTCTCCGTGCTTCGCTGGCCGCGCTGCGTCAGCTGCGGGCTGAGGGCATCGAGACCATCACCTTCCAGACCATCCTCTGCTCCACCACCCTCTCGGTGGACGAGCTGCTGGCCATGGGCGGCGAGGACGCCGAAGTCGTTCTCACCCACCACATCCGTTCTTCCACGCTCACGGTGGGCGGCAGGGCCGTGTAAGGTTCCCTTGTTCCCCGATGATTTTTGTGGTACACTAATCGCAGAAATCTATAAAAATCGAGGGAAAGTAACTTATGGCTGGCGACCTTCATACTCATTCCACCTGTTCTGACGGCTCTGTCCCCATCCACCGCCTGCCCTTGATGGCAGCGCGGCTGGGGCTGAGCGCTCTGGCCCTTTCTGACCACGACACCACACTCAGCGCCCAGTACGCCTACGACCACCCGGTGCAGGACGGCGTGCGGCTCATCCCCGCCGCCGAGCTCACCGGCTACGACTTCGAGCGCAGCCACCGCGTCCACCTGCTGACCTTCTGGCCCGACCTGGACTGCCCTGCCCTGCGCCGGCACTGCGACATCATGCGCCAGCGCCGCAACGAGTGCGCTCTGCAGAGCTGCCGGGAGATCGAGGCGCTGTACCCCCAGTTCCGCGCCGAGCAGGCGCTGGAATATGCGCAGGACAGCGGCGTCCTCTTCAAGAGCGGCATCATGCAGGCGCTGCAGCAGCTGGGCCTGTGCGACGGCATCTACACCGGGCTTTATCACGAACTGTTCGGCTGGGAGCCGCGGGGCAAATGCCTCCACTCCCCCACTTACCCTCCGGTGCGGGAGGTGCTGGCCACGGCAAAGGCCGCCGGAGCCGTGGTGGTGTTCGCCCACCCGACGGTGTACAAGAGTATGCCTCTGCTGCGGGAACTGGTGGCCGAAGGGGCCATCGACGGCATCGAGGTGCATCACCCCCGCAACAGCCCCGAGGACAGGACCGAGTGCGCTGAGCTCTGCAAGAAGCACGACCTCATCGTCACCGGCGGCAGCGACTTCCACGGCGCGAACCACGGCAAGCCCCACCCGGTGGGTGCCTGCGTCACCGAGGACGACCAGATCGCGCGCATCGAGGCACTGGCCCGCCAGCGCCGGGGCGGCGCTCTGTGACCGGGTCACATTGACTTCCCCACCTGACAAGGATATAATAAAGATACTGCGCGAGTCTGCTCGCCTGTCAGTCGGATATAAAGAGAGGAAGTTTGAATATGAGCAAGTCTTTCAGCTACCCCAACAAGGGTACCTGCTCCAAGGAGACCCACATCGTGCTGAACGATGACCACACCATCGAGTCCATCGAGGTCATCGGCGGCTGCAACGGCAACCTGAAGGGCATCAGCCGCCTGCTCAAGGGCATGAAGGCTGAGGACGCCATCGCCCGCATGGAAGGCACCACCTGCGGCCCCCGCCCCACCAGCTGCCCTGACCAGATCGCACAGAACCTCAAGCGCGCTCTGGCTGAGCTGTAATTCACAGTCCGTTCAAAAGACCACCGTCCTGCCCTTATTTCCTGCGGGCAGAACGGTGGTCTTTTTTGTTTATCGCAATTTTCAAAAATAGTGCCTATCGAAACGGCATCTTTGCGATATGCAATTCAACGCTGTTGCATTAAAAAGTTGAATTGCTATAAAGTAAAATTTGATCTTCTACGCTGCCGACAGAGGAGTTTCTGGTTCCGACCAAAATCGAGCCAAAAAGCGGTTGACAAAACCCGTGTCCTTTGCTACAATAAATGAGTAAACGCAGGGTTAGCTCATCCGGTAGAGCGACTGCTTCCCAAGCAGTAGGCGGCGGGTTCGAGTCCCGTATCCTGCTCCACAAAAAGAGCGCTGATTCGTCAAGAATTGGCGCTTTTATCATTTCAGCAAGTCTAAAACTGAGAGGGACGTCATGATTTTTGTACCCCTTCTGCACTATTTCAAGTGCAACAATCAATACAGCGGCAGCGAGGACGGGATGCGCTATCTGCTCTCGCCCGGCAAGCGCAGCGTGCCTGACCCGGACGGCGGCGAGGGCGCACAGAAAGAGGAAGCCATCCTCACGGTGGACATCTGGCCCGACCCCTGGGCGCTGGACCGCACCGACCCCGCCCTGCGCCGACAGATGGTCTTTCCGCTGACGGACGAGGGCCGGGCCGCAGCGGCAGAGTATCTGTCCTCTGCCTACAGCACTGACCTGGCGCTCTGGAAGCAGCGGCCCTCCATTCTGGACTGTGAGCCCTGGTCACCGCCGCCGAAGGACGAGGACGCAGAAAGCGGGGAAAGCAAATGATATACCGTCTCAAAGAGCTCAAGGGCGACACCATCCCGGTGCCGCAGCTCATCTTTTCCAAGCTGGGCATCGCCGAGGAATACAACGTCCGGGTAGCGCTGTATGTGCTGGCCACCGGCGTCACTGACCCCGAAAAAATTTGTGCCGACCTTAAACTGCGCAGCCGCATCTCTGCCGAAAGCGCCCTCTCCTTCTGGGCCGGTGCGGGGCTTCTCGAGCGCTACGACGAGAACGCCGCGCCGGGAGCAGAGCCCTCTGCTCCTGCCCCCATGACCTGGGCGGAGATCGCCGCCGCAAGCCGCACCGACCCCATGATCTCGAGCCTCATCGACTGCGCTCAGACCGGCTTTGCCCGCCCGCTGACCCACAGCGAGATGGAAAAGCTGGTCAACCTCTACGTACAGGAGGGTTTTGCCCCCGAGACCGTCATGCTCTGCGTGGCCTATGTGGCCAGCCGGGGCAAGCGGACGATGGCCGCCGTCCTCCACGAGCTGAAAGTCTGGCGGGCCGAGGGCGTGGAGACCGGCGAACAGGCCGACGCCCACCTCAAGCTGCTGGCCCTCCGCCAGACCCGGGAACAGTATGTTGCTTCCCTGCTGGGCATCCCGGACAGCGAGCTCACCCTCGGCGGGCGGAAAGCCATCGCCCGGTGGTATGAGGTCTACGGCTACGACGATGCCATGGTGCAGGAGGCCGCTGTGCAGGCCGGGCCGAAGCGCGACCTGTGGTACTGGAACAGCATCCTCAAGACCTGGAACGCCAAGGGCCTGCGCAATATCCACGATGTGCGCACTCCGGTGGCCGCTGCCGGAGCCAGCCGGAACATCCGGGTAGACCGCGAGACCCCCAGCGGCAACGACTTTCTCAAGAACGCTGCCCGCCGCCGCACCCTCAAGAAAAAGTCCGAGTGACCCCCGGCATAAGGAGACACTATGCGTACCAAAAACGAACTGTATCAGGAAGCCCTGCGCACCGTCGCCCGCCGTCGTCAGACCGCACGGGCCAAAGCAGAGGACGCCCGCGCTGAGGCCGAGGCCGCTGTCCCCGGGCTGCGCCACGCCGAAGAAGAGGTGCGGGTGCGGGGCATCCGCTGCGCACTGGCCGGGGCGGCGGGCAAGGACCGCACCGATGCTGCTGCGGCCCTCACCGATGCCCGCAAAAAGCTGGCCGACCTGCTGGCCTCCAGCGGCCGTCCCGCCGACGCACTGGAGCCGCACTTCACCTGCAGGCTCTGCGAAGACACCGGCATTGTGGACGGACGCACCTGCAGCTGCGTCCACAAGGTGATGCAGCAGCTCCGCCGGTCGGAGATCGAGGCTCTGTCCAGCCTCTCCATTTCCAGCTTCGATACCATGGAGCTGCGCTACTACCCCGCCCGGATGGACGCCTCCCTCGGCGAGCCGGTGCGGAGTTATATGTCCACCCTTCTGGACGACCTGCGCGGCTACGCCGACGAATTCGATACCACCAGCGAGAGTCTGATGCTCCTCGGCAACGCCGGTCTGGGCAAGACCCATGCCGCTCTGGCCATTGCCGGAGAGGTGCTGGAAAAAGGCTTCGACGTCATCTATGTGTCCAGCCCCGACTTCTTCTCGAAGCTCGAGGCCCTGCACTTCGGCTCCGACCCCGCCGGGGAGGAAGAGATGCTCCTGCGCACCGCCGCCGGGGCCGACCTGCTCATCCTCGACGATCTGGGTTCCGAGTTCAACTCCAGCTTCCTCATCAGCACCCTTTACAGCCTGCTGAACAACCGTCTGGGCGCGAAGCTGCCCACCATCGTCACCACCAACATCACCGACGGCGCTCTGCTGGAAAAGCTCTACACCGAAAAAATCTCCAGCCGCCTCTCCTCTTTTGTCCCCTTCCTCTTTATGGGCGACGATATTCGGGCGCAAAAGGCAGAAGAAGCGTAAATAGGATAGAAGTCAAAGAGAGTTCTTATTCAGGAAAGGAATTTCAAATATGGGAATCGTAGTCATCGGCGCAGTTTTCGTGGACATCAAGGGCTATCCCCTCTCCACCTACATCCCCGGCGGACGGAACGCCGGCCGCATTGAACAGGTGCATGGCGGTGTGAGCCGGAACGTGGCGGAGGACATCGCCAATGTGGAGCTGCGCCCCACCTTCGTGGGTCTGGTGGACGACACCGGCATGGGTCAGGACGTCATCGACAAGCTGGACAACCACAAGGTCAACACCAGGTACATCCAGAAGGTCCCCGATGGCATGGGGACATGGCTGGCCATCTTTGACAACGACGGCGACGTCCACGCCGCCATCTCCAAGCGCCCTGACACCACCCCGCTGACCACCCTGCTGGAGGAGAAGGGCGACGAGATCTTCAAGGACTGCGACGCCATCGCCATCGAGCTGGACCTGGAGAAAGACACGGTCAAGCAGGTGCTCCGCTATGCCAGGAAATACAACAAAAAGGTCTTTGCCGCAGTCTCCAATATGAGCATCGCCATGGAGCGCCGCGACTATCTGCAGCAGATCGACTGCTTCGTCTGCAACCAGCAGGAGGCCGGTCTGCTCTTCTCGGACGACTACGAGCATCTCACCCCCAGCCAGATGGCTCAGGTACTGGCCCGGAACGTCCACAGCGCCAACATGACCAGCATGGTGGTGACCATGGGCGGTCAGGGTGCCGTGTACGCCAAGCACACCGGCGAGTGCGGCGTCGTACCCGCCAAGAAGGTGGACGTCATCGACACCACCGGCGCAGGCGACGCCTTCTTTGCCGGTACGGTCATCGGCCTGACCTACGGCAAGAATCTGGCCCAGTCCTGTGAGATCGGCAGCCGCCTGGCCGCGTCGGTCATCTGCATCACGGAGAACGTCTGCCCCCGTTTCCGCCCGCTGGAATTCGGGCTGGATGTACCGGTAGTGGACTGAATCTGTATCTTCAAGCGCAGAGGTCTCTGGGCCTCTGTGCTTATTTTTTAATGCTGCCGTTCGATTCTTTCGATGCATTTCGCGGTTTTTATCGGAAAACCTGTTGAATCCCACCTGTGGCAGTGTTACACTGGACTTATTCAAATTTGTGAAAAGAGGAGAACCTAATGAACCAAAATCAACACAAGCGAAGCGCCTTTTCGGGCAAGATCGGCTTTGTCCTCTCGGCGGCAGGCGCTTCGGTAGGCCTCGGCAATATCTGGCGTTTCCCCTATCTCGCAGCAAAGTACGGCGGCGGCATTTTCCTGCTCATCTACATCATCCTCGCCTTCACCTTCGGCTACACCATGATCGTGGCCGAGACGGCGCTGGGCCGGATGACCAGGAAAAGCCCGGTGGGCGCATTCGCCGCCGTCCGCAAGGGCGAGCGCTCCTTCGGCGGCTGGATAAACGCCATCATCCCCATCCTTATCGTGCCTTATTACTCGGTCATCGGCGGCTGGGTCATCCGGTATCTGGCCGACTACGTCAGCGGCCACGGCAGTGAGCTGGCCACAGACGGCTACTTTTCGGCCTTCATTTCCAGCGGCGCTTCGGCGGAGATCTGCTTTGTCATCTTTACCATCTTTACCCTCGCCATCATCTTTGCAGGCGTGCGCAACGGCGTGGAGCGGGTCTCCAAGGTGATGATGCCCATCCTCGTGGTGCTGTCCGTCATCATCGCGGGCTACTCCGTCACCCGCCCGGGTGCGCTGGAGGGCGTAAAGTATTTCCTCGTGCCGAATCTCTCCAACTTCTCCTGGATGACCGTCGTGACCGCCATGGGGCAGATGTTCTACTCCCTCTCCATCGCAATGGGCATCCTCGTCACCTTCGGCTCCTACATGAAGAAGGATGTCTCCATCGAGGAGTCCACCGAGAATGTGGAGATCTTCGACACGGCCATTGCCATCATGGCGGGCCTGATGATCATTCCGGCGGTCTTCTCCTTCTCGGGCGGCGACCCGGACACCCTGCAGGCCGGCCCGGCCCTCATGTTCATCACCATCCCGAAGGTCTTTGAGAGCATGGGCCTCGGCACCGTGGTGGGCATCCTCTTCTTTACGCTGGTGCTTTTCGCCGCCGTCACCAGCTCCATCGCCCTGACGGAAAGCGCCGTCTCCACCTTCGAGGACGAGCTGGGCTGGAACCGTAAGCAGGCCACCGTCCTCATCGGCATCATCATGCTGGTGCTGGGCAGTCTGTCGGCTCTGGGCTACGGCCCTCTGGCCCGGTTCACGGTCTTTGGGATGCAGTTCCTCGACTTCTTCGATTTCCTCACCAACTCCGTCATGATGCCCATTGCAGCCATCACCACCTGCCTGCTGGTGTCCCGGGTCATCGGTGTGGAGAAAATCGAGGAAGAGGTCACGCTGGAAGGCAAGCCCTTCCGCCGCAAGCGCATCTTCAACTTTATGATAAAGTACCTCTGCCCCATCTTCGCGGCCATCATCCTCATCAGCTCGGTGGCAAACGCGCTGGGCGTCATCTCCATGTAAGCAGATAATAAAAAGCGCTGGAAGCCTTTACACCGCTTCCAGCGCTTTTCTTATGCCCGTTTCAGGATGCTCTTTATCTCGTCCAGATTCTTTACAAAATAAATGCCGCTCTGCCGCTCGGGGCTGGACAGCCCCATCTCGACCATGTGGGCCAGCAGAGCTTTCAGGCCGGCGTAGTAGCCGTCGAGGTCGTAGAGGATGCAGGGCGCGTCCAGATGGCCCAGCGAGACCTTGGACATCACCTCCGTGATCTCTTCCAGCGTGCCGGTGCCGCCGGGGAACGCGATAAAGGCGTCGCCCAGCTCGATCATCCTGGTCTTGCGCTCGGTCATGTCCTGGGTGACGATGAGCCTGGTCAGGCCGTCATACTGCACCTCAGAGTCGATGAAGAACTGGGGTTCGACGCCGGTCACTTCGCCCCCCGCCGTCAGGACGCTGTGGGCCAGGCGGCCCATCAGGCCGCTGCGGGAGCCGCCGTAGACCAGCGCGTTCCCGCTCTCGCCAATCCAGCGGCCCAGTTCCTCCACCGCCTGTTTCAGGGCCGGGTCGCTGCCCTCATTGGCCCCCAGATAGACCGTAATATTCATCGGTATTCCCTCCGTTATCTTGCCCATGTCATTTCCTGATTCGGGCCGGCATAATCAAACTTACCGTCGTTCTTTTCTTCCAGCGCTTTTATCATGTGATAAGCAAACTCATTGTAGGGCGTCGGGATGCCCAGCTCTTTGCCCATCCGGATGAGCGCACCCGAGAACATATCGATTTCGGTATGGCGTCCGGCGTCGAGGTCTTGCAGCGTCGAGTAGCGGGCCGAGGGTTTGACGGCGCAGCCCTTGCCGGACACGGCATCCACCTTCTGCATATCGATGCCTTTGGCTGCGGCAATGGCTTCCAGCTCACGGCGGAGGCCGTCGCTGATGGCTTTTATATGGACGCTGTCACGGTAGCAGCCTACGCCTGCGCCGAGGATGGCCTGGGGCAGGTTGTTGCAGACGTTGAGGCGGAACTTGCTCCACATCTCTTCCCGGATGCAGTCGGTGGCCCGGAAGTGCAGCTCTGTGCCGCCGAACAGGGCCTCCACGGCCTTGACGCGGGGGCTGCCGCAGGGCGGCTCCTTCTCCCCGAAGATGATGCCAACGGTGGTCGCCGGGTCAAAATGGACGCCGTCCGCCTCCTTGTGGGACGCCACTTTGATGAGGGAGTAAAGCAGATGCTCCCCACCCACGGCAGAGGCGATGATGTCCTCGCTGTCCACGCCGTTCATCAGGCTCATGATGGTGGTATGGGGGCCGGTGACGGCTTTGATGCTGTCCAGTGCGCCGGGCAGCGCACCGTATTTCAGGCAGACGATGAGAAGGTCGGCGTCATGGGCCTGCCCGGGCGTCCAGACTGCCGGACGGTAGACTTTGCCGTTGATGGCACAGCCATCCTTCTTCAGGCGCTCGCCGCGCGGGCCATCGGCCACCACGCCAAGCTCAATGTCCCTGCGGGCCGAAAACCCCCAGATGACATAGGAGCCGACCGCACCGGCTCCCAGAACTGCAACTTTTCTGATGTCCATGACCTTCTACCTCACTGTCGTTTTCCAGCCTTTATCATGAAGCTATTATACCATGCTTTCCTCTTCCGGAAAAGCCCGGAGTGTTTCATTTTTGGACGTCAAAAATCTTTGACTTTTATCGAAAAGTTATAACAAAAGTGTAGAATCTCTCTGGCAAATAGAATCTTTGCCAAAAAAGGGCTTGATTTTTTTCGAAAACGGACTAGAATATCTTTTTGCAGAAGGGTCTTGCCTGTACGGCCCTCCCGCGAAACTATTTTCAAATATGAGGAGATTTTCCATATGAAACTCAAGAATGTTGCTGTTACCGTTGCTGCTCTGGTCCTGGCTGTCAGCATGACTGCCTGCGGCAGCTCTTCTTCTACCGCCGCTTCCACCTCTGAGGCTGCTTCTGCTGCCGCTCAGTCTGAGGCTGCTTCCACCTCCGCTGTCGCTGAGGAGAACAGCGCTTCCTCCGAGGCTGCAAGCGAGGCTGCATCTTCTGAGGCTGCTTCTGAGGTCTCCAGCGAGGCTGCATCTTCTGAGGCTGCTTCCTCTGAGGTCGCTTCTTCCACTGCCGCCTGAGATCGTCTGGCAGCACCCCCCAAAGCATGAGCAAAGGCTCCGGCCTCGCCCCCACCGGGCAGGCCGGGGCCTTTTTTGCCCTGCGGCGCAAAGAGACCCCCGGCACCCTGCGGAAGGTGCCGGGGGTCTTGCAATATGGAGGGGGGCGGGGTCATGCGGAAGCCCCGCCGCCGGGGATGGTTAGTCTTTCACCAGTTCGCTGTGGTCTGCCTCCACCAGCAGCAGGGTGGGCTCTTCGGCCCCACGGTGGGTGAGGTAGAACACCTCACTGCCGCTGCCCTGTGCCAGCAGGTCGTTGATGGCAAAGCTGCTGGTCTGGCTATTGGTGACGAACTGGATGGTCTGTGCGCCGTGCTCCTGCAGGTAGCGCAGGGTGTTCAGGTCGCCGGTAAGGGTAGCCGTGTCGTAGGCACCGGTGTAGGTGCGCAGGGTGCCGTTCTGGCTCACAGTAAAGGGCTGGT
>OIGB01000396.1_pt1 | contig 10808 bp, 5 predicted proteins | sample 1582171 | NCBI WGS metagenome assembly OIGB01 (sample SAMN02674607, study PRJEB24791) | human gut metagenome, SKBSTL069 | isolation source: stool | host: Homo sapiens | place: USA
AGGTCAGCGAGACAGACCGCAGTGGTCTTGCGGACTCCGGCGAAAATATGCTGACGCTCTACACCTGCGTCCGCAACCAGCGCGACCAGCGCTGGTGCGTCACAGCGGTGGAGGCTTGATTCTTTCTCCGTTTTGCCGGATCGGTTCTGTTCGACTTCCGTCCCTCACTTGTGATATGTTCGTGCTGCAAAGATTTCCACATATCAATTAAAACTGGAGGTGTGGATATGAACAGATTGAAGAACACCGGGCTCATCCTCTGCGGCCTTGCGCTGGGGCTTTCGTTGAGTGCTCCTGCGGCGCAGGCGGTGGAATCGCTGAAAGCGACGCTTTCCACCAACCGCATCCTTGTAGACGGTCAAGAAGTCCGCCTGACGGCGTACAACATCAACGGCAACAATTACGTTATGCTGCGCGATGTCGGCAAAGCGCTCGGCTTCAATGTCTGCTGGGACAGCGATGCCAAATGTGTACAGGTCGAATCGGGCAAGCCCTACACCGGCGAAGCGCCAGAAAAGTCTGCGGAGGCAAAGCCCGTGGAGCAGCCTGCGCAGACAGATGTTGCCACCGCAAAGCAGGATATCGTGGACCGCACCAATGCGCTGCGGCGCGCAAAAGGTGTTGCCGCACTGCGTGTCAACGACAAGCTCATGCAGGCGGCGCAGGTACGGGCAGATGAGATGGCGGCCAGCGGTGTCTACTCTCACACAAGGCCGGGCGGGAGAAAGTATACGACAGTCACGGACTGCAAATACATCGGTGAAAATATTCACTTGATCGGAGAATGGCAGATTCGAGATTCTTCGCTCCCGTCCTTTGCAGTTGAAGCGTGGAAGAATAGCGCGGCACATCTGAAAAATATGCTCAATACGAGATACCATGAGATCGGCGTTGGCGTTTCAAAAGGTACCGTCATGGACGAGCCCTACTGGTATTGCGTTCAGCTTTTCTTGTTGGACGGCTACAATGTCACATGGGTGGATGCGCCCGCAGCAAAAGGGTGACTTCGCATAATCAGTTGACATTAACGGAAGTCCAATTACGATGAACAATTTCATAACACAACCAAGCAGACCGAGGAAACTTGGTCTGCTTATCTTTTGCGAAAAAGGAGGAAAAGACCTTGAAAAAGATTCGAACAAGACTTTTATCATTATTGCTTGTACTGGTGACCGTTCTGAGTCTGCTGCCTACCTCGGCACTGGCAGCGTCCAGCACCGGTACCGGCATCAAGCCCACCAGCAATACAAACTACTGGACCACACGCCTGCTCCACGATGGAACGCCCTACAGCTATAAGCCGCCCATGGCAGCGGGGAAAATGCTCTATTGCATGGACCGCGGCTACGGCTACCGCTGGGGTACTCCGTCGTTCCTCAACTCTTACACCTATACCTCTGCCACCGGCGCGGACGCGGACGCTGTCCTGAAAACAGCGCTGGCGCAGAGCGGCATGGGTGAACTGGATGCCCAGCAGCTTGAAAACTTCAAATGGATGATGTCATTCATCGTGGACTATAAGGGTGACATCCCCGGCAGCCTTTTTATGGCCGCACAGACGTATGTGTGGGATCACCAGACCTTCAAGGGTGAGGGCGATGGTGACATCGATGGCGGCGGTTACGCTAACGCCGATACCTATGAAATGTACCTGGGCTATATCGATTGGATGTTGAAAGAAAAGGCCAAGGAAGACGCAGAATTTCAGCGCCAAATTGAAGAATACGCAGAACAGGGCATCATCGCCTCTGTGGTAGAAGATGAAGCTGCAAAATGGGCGGTCTACGCGAAATCCAGTGTTAAGGGCCGTCAGGCTTTCTTTAACTATTATGCGCCGAGAAAACTCGTCGCCAATACATCTGAGCCGGGAAAGCCGCCGGCTGGGGACGCTGATATTACGCTGCGGAAGGTTGCTGCTGGCACCACCCACGGCCTGGACGGCGCAAAATTCAACATTTATCGCGACGGCCAGATCGTCGGCAGCGATGTGACCCAAAATGGCGGAATCATTGAGGTCAAGGATGTCACCCGCGGCCTGTGGTCTTTCGTGGAAACCGAGGCCCCGGAGGGCTTCTGCGCAGATTCCACGCCCATCAGCGTCTATGTCGATACCACTGATGGTGACAAGCAGTACACGGTCACTGCCGAAAATTACGCACTGCCCGATATGAAGATCACCAAGCGCGACGCCATGAGCGGCAAGCCTATCGCCGGCACGGTCTTTTCCATTAAGTCCGTTACCGGAAGTTATTCCACCTCCGTCACGACCGGGACGGACGGTTCCGCAACGCTCTCGGCCATTCCCGCAGGCGTCTATGTAGTGCGTGAGGAATCCGTGCCGGAGCCGTATATCGTGAGCAATACGGAGCAGACCGTGGCGCTCCGCCCCGGCAAAACCTCCGAGGTCACTTTTGTTGACTATGAAAAGCCCGGTCTTGAAATTGTCAAGAAGAACATCGCCAATGGTGAGCCCATCGAGGGCGTGACCTACCGTATCGAGCAGATCGACGGCAGCTTTTCTACCAGCGCCACGACCGATAACCATGGGCGGATTTTCCTCGACTCTGTTCCTGTTGGCACATTCAAAGTAACGGAGATCAATGTTCCCAACCATGTCATTCTCTGCCCCATCCCCCAGGAAGTGGCGCTGAAACCCGGCGAAACCTCTACCGTCACCTTCTTTAACGCGCTCAAGCCCAGTCTGGAGATCCGCAAGGTGGACAGCGTCACCGGTGATCCCGTCAAGGGTGCCAAGTTCCAGATCTGGTATGGCAGCAACCATACCGACACCGGTGAGCTCAACGACCTCGGCACTTACTTTTCTGACGCAAGCGGAAAAATCATTCTCCCTGAGATCAAGGATGGCTGGTACAAAGTAACGGAATTGGAACCGGCGTCCGGGTACGTCATCAAGGAGCCCGCCACGCAGGAGTGCTTCATCTCCGGTGGTGAGAGCAAAGTCCTGACCTTTGAGAACACGCCCCTTTCCGCCATCGTTATCCGCAAGGTGGATAGTGAGAGCGGTCAGCCGTTGGAGGGCGCATGGTTCCGTATCCGCTACCTCGGCGGCACCTCCGGTACGGGTGGCACGGTTATCGGCGAGTACCGCACGTCGAGCAATGGCACCATCGTTGTGACCGGCCTCGCCGCGGGCACTTATGTCTGCGAAGAAATTTCTGCTCCGGACGGCTATGTGATCACCGACGCCGCGGAAACGGTCTATCTCTCCGGTAAGGATCAGGACGTCATTACCGTGACCTTTGGCAACGATAAGATGGGTTCTCTGCTTATTGTCAAAAAGGACGCTGTAACCGGCGCCCCCATTTCCGATGTCGAGTTCATCGTTACCGATTCAGACGGAAGTGTGATCGGCAATGCCAACGGGAAGTATGTGACCGATAGCGCAGGCACCATCCGCATTGACGGCCTGACTCCCGGCATGACAGTCATCGCGAAAGAGGTGCGGGCAAAAGACGGCTATATTCTGGACGATACCCCGCAGAGCATCAAGATCAAGCGCAATGCCGTCATGACGCTGGAGTTCCGCAACCAGCCCAAGGGCGGCGTGCTCGTGAAAAAGGTGGACGCCGTGACCGGCGCTCCCATCTCCGATGTGGAGTTCCTTGTCACGGATTCCGACGGCAATCTCATCGGCAATGCCAACGGCAAATTCGTGACGGACAGCGCAGGTACATTCACGATTACGGATGTTGCCCCCGGTACCACGCTTGTCATCAAGGAAACCCGCGCGAAGGCGGGCTACATTCTCGATGATACCCCGCAGACCGTCAAGGTCAAGTCCAATGAAGTCACCACGCTGAAGTTCCGCAACGCCCCCAAGGGCAATCTCATCATCGTAAAGCAGGATTCCGTGACAAAGGAGCCGCTGGAGGGCGTCGAGTTCAAGATCGTCTACGCGGATGGCTCGTATGTAGATGCTGCGGGCGGCACGCTGTCCTCCACCGGCCTGTACTGGACGGATAAGGAGGGCAAAATCACCATTTCCGGTATTTCCGGTACCGTGGTGGTGACGGAGGTGCAGACGATCCCTGGCTACACGATCGATGAAAACACCCGCACCCAGACCGTGGTGATCAATCCTAATGACACCCAGACGCTCCACTTTGTGCGCTTTGTTCCTTGACAATCTGCGTGGAAACACGCAACAAAACAAGGCAGATTCTGAAGAATCTGAACTCTATGCTTGATTCGGCAGGGGCAGAACCTGCCTGACCCGGCGTGACGGGTAACAAAAACTCTGAATCTCCGACGTGCAGATTTGTAGTGTCATGCAATCTGTACGAAGCTCGGTAAAGAGCGGTAGCATGGTCTGAGACGGCTATGCCCGCAGGAGGCTATAAATCGGTCATGTCCAGAATGTCTTGTTGCAACCGACAAAAGTCCCGAATGTACGGCTCGTAAAGGCGTAGGATGATTATACAGCCATCCGCTCCCATGTGGAGTGCTGTCGCCGTCGAAATCTGAAGTAGTGGAAAACGGCAGAAAACCAAAAAAGGTCGAATGTCTTTGGCAGAATATCACACAGGCCAAAGACGGCAGCCGGGTCAAAGGGACGGGCTAAAACCGATATGTAAAGCTAAGGCATAGGGAACAAAGGAACCGTGGACGGACACATCCCAAGATGTAAACAGAATGACACTTCTGTCCGCACAGGTAGGAAATGACCTGTTAATCCGCGGGACAGCAGCCCGTAGTAGTGATGAAACTCCTGTAATGGGAGTGGAGCGAAGGGGCATAGTCAATGCAGATTTGTATGTGAACAGAAAGTCGAGGAAGCCGTAGGCATACCTGACTAAAACCAGAAACACCAATTCCAGAGAGGAGGCGGTGCGTATGGCACAACAATTCGACTACCCAAAAACCGAAACTCAATTACGCGAAATTCAAGATGCACTGTATCAGCACAGCAAAGAAGTCTATGAGGCTGGCGGCCGTCCGGCATTCAAAGGACTTCTGGAGATTATGTCAGCAGAGTCAACCATTATCACAGCAATCCATAATATCAAAGGCAATCATGGAAGCGAAACCCCTGGTGTAGATTCCAAAACCATGCGCAAAGATTATCTTCAAAAACCATTCCCGTGGGTTGTAGCAGATATTCAACGTGCATTTAAGCATTTTGAACCCCAGCAGATACGGAGAGTATATATCGACAAACCGGGAAAATCAGAAAAGCGGCCTCTGGGCATTCCTGCAATACGGGATAGAATCGTACAAGAATGTATGAGGATAGTGCTGGAACCTATATTAGAAGCACAATTCTTTGCACATTCCTATGGATTCCGCCCCATGCGAGATGCGGCTATGGCCTTAGAACGAGTTGACATTATAATGCACAACACGGGAAATTACTGGATTGTCGAAGGTGACATCAGCAAATGCTTTGACCGTATCGACCACAGCATACTCATAAAGCGGTTGTACCACATGGGTATCAAGGATAGGCGGGTCTTGCAGATTATCAAGGCCATGTTAAAAGCCGGGGTCATGGAAGAATGCGCCGTAAACGAAGAAGGAACACCGCAGGGCGGCCTAATCAGCCCACTACTCGCGAATGTTTATTTAGATATTATGGATGAATGGGTATCAAAGCAATGGGAAAATAAACGAACCAGACATCAGTATGTACAGGACCAGAGCAGGTACGCGGTCATGCGCAAGAAAACCACTCTTGTTCCCGGATACCTTGTCAGATACGCGGATGACTTCATCATTGCAACAGACACCCGAGCACATGCGGAAGACTGGAAAGCTCGCTTGCAATCCTTTCTTCAGGAAAAAATGAAATTGACATTATCCCAAGAAAAAACACTGATAACAGACATCAGAAAGAAGTACATCAAATTCTTAGGCTACGAGTTCAAAATGGTTCGGGGGAAATCCCGCAGAGGCTACATCCCAAGAACGATTCCAGACCGTGAGCGATTAAAGCGCAGAGCTGACAAAATCGCGGAAGACATCAAAAAGATTCCCGGTAATTACAGCCGTGAGCAAATGGTTGGTGCAATAAACCGCATCAACAGTCAGATAAGAGGGATTATCCAATATTATCAATGCTGTACATGGGTAAATATTGCCATGCAAAAACACAGCAGAAAATTGCAACTTGCGGCAAGGCGCCGCTTGAAACAGTACAACGGGAAATGGATTCCAGCAAATCAAACCCGGAACCTTCCTCGAGTACACCAACAATACAAACAGAAAATTCCCTCTATCAAATACCGGGACATCTATGTAGGCTTTACAGCGCTTACCTTTTGCAGATGGGAAAGAACTCCACCTAAAAACCAAGCTGAGACACCATACACCGACACTGGGCGGCAGTTGTATTTTGAACGTACGAAAAAGAAGAAAATGCAGGCGCGTCTGGATGAAATGTATTCGGATAGGTCGGCACGGGCAATCAGCTATGGCAAATGGGGGAAGTTCAACAATTTCGAGTTTATTATGAACAGGGCTTACGCTCTCAACCGTGATAAACTCAGGTGCCGGGTCTGTGGAGGTTGGTTAATCGCTAATACGCCATGGGCACACCGGATAAATCCATACCTCCCATTGGATAAGGTGAACCGTGTCAACAATCTGATTTCGCTTCATAAGAAATGCTTCATCGCGGTTAATAATCCGAATCAGGACATTAGTGAGTTTGATGTCAAAGCACAAAAGAAAATTGTCGGTTATAGGGACAAACTGGTTATTTCACATACACGCAACAAATAATTTGCATTGATGGAGCGCCGTGTGCGGTGAAAGTCGCACGCACGGTGCGAAGCGGGGGAAAATCCACCCTGACTGTCCCAGTCCAACTGGGATAAAAGCGGTGGATTACCTATCGCTATTACAACACGCCTATTGGCGGCGTGGAGATCATCAAGGTCAACGAGGATAACCACAGTGAGCGCATCCCCAATACGACCTTTGAGATCCGCAAGGTGGACGATGCCTTGGTGGATACCGTTACGACGGACAAAAATGGCCGTGTGTTCGTGGCTCTGGAGGATGGTAGTTACTATGCAAAAGAGGTCACATCGAACAAATCGTTCCGGCTGGATGATACGCCCCACTATTTTGAGATCAAGGACGGCAAGCATGTGACGCTGCAGGTGACCAACAAAAAGCTCAGCGGCATCGTCATCCACAAAATCGACAGCGTCACGGGCGAGGGGATCTATGGCGTAAAGTTTGTCCTCTATGATGCGAACAAGAAGCCCATCGGCGAGTACACCTCGGACGATGAGGGCTACATCTACATTGACGAGATCCCCGGCGGACTGAGCGGCCGCTTTTATCTGAGAGAGCTGGAAGCCGCCCCCGGCTACACGCTGGATAAGCAGTATAAGACCGTCTATGTCTCTCCGGGCAAGACCGTGGAGATTGAGTGGGAAAATACCGCTGTCACGGGCCAGATCCAGATTTATAAGTACGCCGCTGAGTATAACGAGGTCACCGGCACCGCCGCAGGCACCCCGCTCAAGGGCGCTGTTTATGAGATCGTCAATGCCCGCAGCGGCAAGGTGGTGGACTACATCACGACGGACGCCCGGGGCGTTGCAGCCAGCAAGCCGCTGTCGCTGACCCGCTATCAGATCCGAGAGGTCACAGCGCCCGCCTATTGGCAGCTCGATCCTACCGTGCATGATGTGACGCTGGAATATCCCGGTCAGATCATCAAGCTCTCTGCCTATGATAAGCCCTCCAGCCTCGGCGTCAGCATCACCAAGCGCGGCAACGCGCAGGTCATGGCGGGCCAGTCCATGCGCTACGATCTGACGGTGGCCAACACCTCCAACGTGCCGCTGGAGTCCTTCTTCTGGCACGATAAAATTCCCTACGATGTGGCGCGTCCCACGATGCTGACCACCGGCACCTACAGCGCACGGCTCAATTACCGCGTTCTTTACAAAACCAATTACAACACGAGCTATCAGGTGTTGGCGAGCAACCTGCTCACCGGCAATAATTACAGCTTCAGCCTCAACGCCATTCCCATGCAGGCCGGCGAAGTGGTGACCGACATCTATTTTGACTTCGGCAAGGTTCCTGTCGGCTTCCAGAGCGTTGTCAATCCCACGCTGAGCGTGATGGTCAACGGAAATGCGGTCAACGGCTACTATATGGTCAACCGCGCCGATGTGGGCGGCAAATATCAAGGCACCTGGCAGACCGCAACGGCAAGCTGGGTAACGATCATCCGCAGGCTCTGGAATACACCTACACTCCCCAAGACTGGCTACTAAATCCAATCCTTTTCAGGGAAAGCGCCCTATCCGGGGCGCTTTCCCAATTCTAATGTGAGGAGCTGAACTATGAAACACAAAAAAGGATTTGCTGCCGTCCTTTTGACGCTGATCATCAGCGCGCTGCTGTCCGTCTCCGCCTTTGCCGCCTCTGACCGCTTTTCTGATGTGCCGGAGGCATCTCCGTTTTATGAAAGCGTCACTTACCTTGCCGGGCAGGGTATTACTTACGGTACGGGAAACAGCCGGTATGCACCGGACACGCCTATTACGGTGCGCCAATGGGCAACGATGCTCTGCCGGGTTCTTGATAAAGAAGATGTCCTTGCCGATCCTGCCAGCTATGGCGGTGATGCCTGTATCAAACAAGGCTATGCAGATGGATGGCTGAATCTGACGGCTATTGCAGCACCAGATTCGCGGCTATGCCGCTATGCCATCTATGAAAGTGGCTTTGCTGCCTTTGACATTGCCCTTTACAGTTCTCAGCTCTACCCGGAGGGGGAAGCCCTGTCTTCGCAGGACAATGCTTTCCGCGCTGCTGTGAGCTTTGGCTTATGCGAAGACACCTGTGCAGGGACGGACATCATCACACGGGGCGAGGCTGCGGATCTTCTCTATGCTCTTTTGACCGGGGAATTTACCGTTGCGCCGCCGCCCATTCTGGAGACGATCCCTCTGAACAATAAAGAGGGCGTCCATCTGAACAGCTACCTGCTGGAACTTCAAAAGATCCCGGAGCCGATCCGGCAGGCATTTGCGGAAAGAGGGTGGCAGTACACCATTGACTATGCGTACCTTGCAAGGCTGAGTGAAGAGCGGAATATGAGCTGTATTGGGGCAACCAATTACGGAAGCCGCCAAATCACTGTATCCTCGGCAGGGGCCACCGTCCACGAGTTTGGTCACTTTCTCGATGAGCTGATGGGCTTCCCATCTCAGACGGAAGGCTTTTATCAGGAGGAGTCCGGAACCGCAGCAGCCCTGCTCCGTCCGTATGCGCTTACCAACGAGCAGGAGTATTTTGCGGACTGCTTCGTGTACTGGCTCACTTACCGTGATAACAGCAAAAAAATGGCGTCGCTTTGCAGCGCCGCACCAAAAACATACGCATATCTTTTGGCATTGGAAAGTCAAAATTGGCAGCCAGCTGCATAGGCCTTCCTGCCTGGCTGCGGCTGTTTGAAACCCCATAACATTGTTATTATACTGTACCGTATCCTGCATCGTCAATCAAATTAACGGCAATCCATCTAAAATCAGATGGATGCACAGTTTGGGTTATGGCCATTTCGTACAATTTGCGGATTGTAAACCAATAGAAAATCTGCTATTTTATAAACACAGAAAGAAAGGTGAGTCCGATGTACCAGTAACCCTCAAATCTGTAGAAATCGGAGGTAACCAATGATGGTAGAGCCCAAGACTTACATAGAATGACCCTTGACTGCGGAACACAAAAGCAGTCAAGGGCCATTCTTATATGCTAGCTCCTGCGTGCAGCAGGGGCTTTTTTTATGCCTGCGGGAAACCTCATTCATCGACGCGCAGAAGTGCCTGTGTCTTGAGCAGCGCACTCATCAAGGCACGGTGATCTTCCCACTCTTCCCACCAGAGTGGCTTTAGGGCAAGCAGCGTTTGCTCGGCCCATTGCAGCTCCGATTTTTGCAAACAGCCCCGTTCCAATCCGACTTGAAACCGTGCGAACGCATCTCGGACATGGTCTGATGCAGAGTCACGATTCAAGTAGCTGCTGAGAAAGCCGCCTAAAACAGCGGATTCTTCCTGCGTATAAAACAATATTCTTCCCCTCCTATCGCACACGAGGGGTATTCTACCACAGACTGTGCGGATTGAGAAGTATGGATTTTTGAAAGCCCCGATCTGCCACACAAAAAAGCCTGCCACAAGCGATGCAGGCGCCACCTTTAGACTGGAAAGGATACGACCATGAGCGAACATAACCATACCGGACTGGATGAGGCAGCTTCTGTTGCATCCAATACCATGCAGGCAGTGCGGACCGGCAAGGCCATTTCCGTCGCGGCAAAGGGCGCTGCGGCAGGCGGTCCCTATGGAGCGGCCATAGGAGCGGCATTGTCCGCACGAAAGCACATCGGAAAAATAGCGGCGGCCGCGCTGGTGTTACTGGCGCTGCCGCTGCTTTTTATTTTGCTCCTGCCGGGGCTTGCCTTCGGAAGCTTGACGGATAGCGGAGCATCCGGAACATCCGGACAGCCGATTCTCAATGACAATGCGGCTATTACGGAAAACATGAACCAAGCCGCCTTTGCAATCAACCAAATTCTCGGAGAAGGTATTGAGAATGTGAAGGAACGCATCGCCAGTGATTTTGCCGGGACCGATGGAGACCACTATGAAATAATCAATCCCTATGAGGGGAACCCTATCAACAACACCAACCTCTTCATCTCGCAATACTGCGCGGCGAAAGAATTGGACTTTGCCTCCATCGCCCTTGCCGATATGGAGCAGATCCTGCGTGCTGGTCTTACGCACCTTTACAGTTTCAGTCGGACACGGGAAGTA
>OIGB01000415.1_pt1 | contig 10340 bp, 9 predicted proteins | sample 1582171 | NCBI WGS metagenome assembly OIGB01 (sample SAMN02674607, study PRJEB24791) | human gut metagenome, SKBSTL069 | isolation source: stool | host: Homo sapiens | place: USA
TGCTTTCATCACCCTGCTTGTTGCGAAGCATTTTCTCATGTGAGTTAAACACAACCCAATTCAATGCTTCCCCAACCTTTTGCATTGCTTTCGGCATAAACTCTTTAGGAACTATCTTCTGAACGGCAGAGCCAAGTTCTTTGTAAGCATCCCCGGCATCGTTTCGATAGCGAATCATTTCATCATACACAAACCGTAACACTTTGACTTCAAAAGCCGGATTTATCCACATAGCAAATTTGATAAACAGAAGCGGATTCATCCAAACTTTATCGGGTGTTTTGCCTTCTTTCGTATTTCTACCCTTAACTTTTATAAGTAGTTGATTTTCACCAATGAGCATTTTTGCTCTATGGCTTTCATCCTCTGCAAGAGCTTTCAAAAACTCTGATGTATTATCAGATTCTAAGAATTTACTCATTTGCCTTCTCGGATTCCCTTCTACATTATTCCACTGCCGAAGCAATTCAGTTCCATCAAAATAACCATCACTCGTGCGCTGAACCACAGAAAAACTATCAATGTATCGCACCATTTCTTGATTTGTTTTCATATTATAAATTTAGATTTTACTTAACAAAGATTTCTCCCTTTTACGGGAAAGTTCACGCTTGTTTTCTTCAAGTTCTTCCCAACGATTAATAATTTTGGCTCGTAAATTTGCATCATAACCACTTGCGAGAAGCAAGCAGTCTTTTTTAGTGAGAAGATAATAAGGATCTTTTCTTTCTGCGTTATTCCCTAACTTTGTGATTTTGAACATCAATTCAAAATTGAATTTATGTTTTTCTTCCAGTTGTTCAAGGATATTGCGAATATCTCGCATTACATTTGAATGAGTTTTGCCCGTAATTTCTGCAATCTGCAAGGAGGTCATTGTTCTTTTTTTACCTTTTCCCTCATCAATAGGTATTAACTGATTAAAATTTTCCATATCTTTGCACTATAAAGTTAATGTTTTCCCCATCAGCGGCTCGGACATCTCCGCTTTTGGGGAATTATTTTGTCCGATCTTGTAGTAGGCAGGGAATCGAACCCCAATACGCCATTACTCGTACCTACTGAACCCTCCTTAGTATAATAGTCACGCTTGACATAATAGTAAAGAGAAAGGGCAAATCCCGATGAAGCCTAATGTGGTTGTCTGCCTCAAAGAGAATGCCCTATAATATTTTACTCCAGTTCATGACAACCACGTAATGAACCTAACAGCATTGTTTCCGGCGCAAATATAAAGACGATATTTTTGCCATACAACAACCTAAAAATCAAGAAAATAAATTCGGTAAACATCAGTAACAAACGGTAAGAATCGGTAAATAAAAACAGTTACATTTACTCTAAAATTTAGACACAATATAAATAATGCGCGTATCTACCGTATTGTGACGAGATGTTGGTTGTCATTTATGATACCGTTCCAATAATTTAGAAATATAAAAGGCTGTAAATAAAGATATTGCAGAACGTGTGTTAGTCCACATTCATTTTATATCTTACCATGACATTGCCATCGGCTTCAACTTTACAGTTTTTGCCATGAACATATACATAAACTTTAGCCATATCGCTTTGCCTTACATGTAGTATAGCCCGATCATATACACTCACAAAAACTTTGGCACAATCCTCCACTTCAAGAGTCAATTCACTATCATGCCGCAAATGGAGAGTAGCGGCTGTAAATTTGCTGAAAGAAAATTTGCCTGAACATTTACCGTTCAGCACATATACACCGTTGTCACCTCCGGTCACTGGTTCATCAACAAAAATATGGTTTTGATGAAGCAGACTCCGGTCAAAATTACCTTTTATATATTCCACCGTCGGATAATCGTGTTCAATACAAAAATCAATGCCCCGTATATACATTCCGATCAATTCTTGCTGGCTTTTATTGTTTTGCCAGTCACCTTGCCATTGTGTGCAGAGGCCATACGATACGGCATGACCTCTCAATTCACTATTCAATCTATTCATAATCATACATTAAATTTGTTTACACCGTTTATATTCCTATGTAGTATATCCCTGATTTCTTCCACAAATTCCACATTCTTTGCTGTATTTATCTGTATCATTGTCAGTTGTCGCAATTGTGCTTGTGCTATTACATTATAGGCCGGGAACAATTCTTCAACCAATCTGCGCACATACTCCCGTTTAACACTCACGTCAGCCCGGATTGCATTTATATAAGAAGCCAAAAGGTTAGCGGTATTTTCAGTAACATTCTGTATGCCTTTAGATAACCCACTTCCATTTTCTTCTTCCTCTTCTTTCATGCTGATACCATATTTCTTTTCCATATAGTTGTTCAGCTTGTCAAGCATGGAATAGTAATCATCGGTTTTCTCACTTACCCCCATTAGATAGTCCGCAATACTTTCCAACTCCTTTTCGTCAAGAGAGAAATCCTTGCCGAAATAACCACTCATTCCATCCTCACCGAAAAGCATCTTCTGAAGCTGTTGCATGGCCGGTTCCAAAATACTTATTTTGAGAATGGAGTTCATAACATCACCCATAATGTCGGCAACCTTATTTTTGAAAGCTTCGGCACCATCCTCGCCTTTCTGCCATGCCTCATACAAGGCATCTCCCAACTGCGAAGCCCAGTCTTTCAAATTAATACCATAGAGAGATTCAGCCGTTTCCTCGGCAAAATCCTTTATTTGCTGTTTCATCTCCGCAATCTGATTCTCATAATCAGCTACCTTGCTATCATCCGTCTTCTTTTTATCAATTTCAGCTTGCCGTTGTTTCTCCAACTCTGAAAGTTGTTCTTGCATCAAGGCACGTTGATACCCGTATGCACCACCTTCATCGTATGCCGAAACACGTTTTTGAAGTTTTTCCGCCTCCTGCTTATATTTCTGCAAAGACATCAAATCGAAGATGTTGATCTTTCCCTTATTGCGTATTGCACCAATCTGATTATTTAATTGATTCAACCGGGTACGGTCATTTTCTGCATCTACAAGTTTTAGTTCCGTGCCACTGCCCAAAAAACGTTCAAGAATACCGTCAATTTGTTCGTATATATATTGCAACTGTTGAGCACGAAGTTTACTCTTTTCAATAGCCTTATCGAGTTTCTTATCATGCGCTTGTGCTATCTTCCCAATCCAGTTTACAGCTTCACCGGCAGCGGCAGCAATACCACCAACTATTCCACCTTTGGCAAATCCCTGCCCGATATTGCTTATAGAAGACATGGCATCCTGCACATTGCCCATCGTGTCGGCCATGCCCTCATTGCCCAAAGCATCGAACATGGAGGACATTTGCCCTGCAAAATTGCCGACAAGATCAGCACTTTCAGCGGCACTTTCTCCCAACCGTCCGATTTTCTTTTCCAGTTTGTCGCTACCTTTTTCAGAAGTAAAAAGTTCTTTTACATTCTTCGCTAAGGTTTTGAATGGATTTACAGCCAACTGTGCATCTTGCAACTGGGGGATAGCTTTTATCAATTTATCCAACAAAGAATAAGCACCCTTAACATTTTCAATACTACCATCATCTTTCGTAAAAAAAGAAGTAAATCCATTGGGCTTTCCATCGCTATCATAGGAAACCTTTGCATTATTCTTGATTTCCCTTGCGATACGTTCAGCCTCTTTCAAATCAGAGAATGAACGTTGCTCTTTATCTCCAAATATTTTCTCCCATTCAGGTAACAATTGTAATAAGGTCGATTTTAATTCAATCAGCTTCTTATTATATTCATCAAGGTAAGCCTTCTGAACATTGTTTAGACCTGACGTATCACCAACCAACTCCCCATTTTTTCCAACATTTAATCCAGTCTTTGATGCGTACTGTTCACTTAATATTCGTATCTTTTCTATCGTTGATCTTGCATTGGTAATAACCTTTGTATCATCAAGTGCAATACTTACCTTATCTTTCTCAAATGCCTCTTTAGCATCCTTCCACACCTTAAAAAATTGCTTATATAATGGGCTGTCTTTACCTCCTAATATACTTTTTGCTTCATCGTCACTCAAAGTGAATGGAAGATCAACAGCCTTTTCTTTGAGTTTCTTTTGTACTGTATCTATTAAATATTGCGCTTCATTCTCATAATCAGTCAAAAAACCAAAAGCATAAGTTGAAGCATCCTTCTTACTTGCCCCGGCATTGATAAGTTGTTTGTATATATCCCATTTCTTTGAAACATCAGATACGTACCTTTCAAGTTCTTTTGTAACCTTATCCGAAGCTTCTTTCATAGCATTGGCATCAATATCCAAAAGGACTTTCCGTATAGAAACTTTCAATTCTCTACGCTCTTTGGTCTTATCGTCAAGCTGGTTAAGAATCTTATTCAATTCATCCCGATAATTGCCAATATTCACAGGTTCTTTACCTTTGAATAAGGAGTCAAAAATACCCGATCCTTTAACCTTATTGGCAGCTTCTCTCTTTCCAACAATGTCAATCCACTTCTTATATTCAGAATATGCCTCCTTTAGTAAGTTTACCCGTTCTTTCAATCTTTCGGCGAAGGCATCCTTTTTGCTCTTATCCTTACTTGGATCAGTGAGAGAAAAACCGATTTCTTTGGCTCCTTTCTCGCCGGCTTGCATTATGTCGAAAGCCTTTTTATAATCTGATACAATTTGCTTCTGCCAATCAGGAATCTTTGATAAGTCAATGGTTCCAATACCTGATAAATCTATTCCAGCCTTAATCAATATCGGCTTCAATTGATTTGTTGTCTCTTTCGCTTCCTTGTACGCTTTTTGTATTCCTTCAATGATTTTCTCTGAATCTGTGGAAACCTTTATTTGGGCTTCAAATTGCCCATCTGTAGCTTCATTGAACTTTTTCTGCAAATCAGAAAAACTTTGACTGGTTTCTGTATATTCAGCATTAATCTTGATATTAAACTCTTCTTCAAGAGTCTTCTCGTTAAAGAAGTCTCGCATATATTTCGGCATCTTCTCGAACGTATCAAAGAAAGAACTTATATCCAAACCGATAGCTATTTTCTGCGCATCACTCAAATTGTCCAAATCCCAGCCGGCAGCTTCCAGTCTCGACTTGTACCCAGATAGGAAGTCCTTCATATCCGGCAATACATCTTCCATATAAATACGCTTAGAATTTTTCCACGCTTTCCGCAATTGAAAAATATCATCTCTATATCCTCCAGTGAAAGGCAACTCATTATTCAGGCTGGCCAACGCTTTAGGGTATTCTTTGAGAATGGAAAGCTGCTCTTTCAACGGTTTACCCGAAGCTGCTTTAGCAAAATCATCATGTTTGGTTATAACTTTCTGCATGGCGGTAGAATACTCGATATAGCTGCCTGACATGCGACCAATAATCTTATTTACCCGTTCCTCCGCTTTGATGTAGTCATTGATATTTCCAAGAAAGCTGTCATCAAAATAACCGTCAGTCGCTTCATTGGCATGTTCAGACGTACCTTTTATGTCATTAAGCAGTCTATAAGCCTCTTTTGTATCATTCAAAGCATTCCGAAGCAATATATATTGTTCTGCAAGACTTTTAACTGTATTTCCTTCATCATCAGTCTTAAACGTTTCATTAAAAGTGTCTGCCCAAACCGGGGAATAATCCTTTAATGCTGTTTTCATTTCTTCAATAGAAGAAATCAGTGAGGCATCATTCGCCTTAAAAGGATCAACATCAGCAAATTTTTGAGCTTCTTTCGTTAGGTTCTTGAAACCGTCTTGTGCTCTTGTTGTCAACTCGGAAATACGCTCGTTCATCTCGTCAGCCTTTTGCCCGGACTTATACCATAATTCAGTAATGGCAAAAAGTCCAGCGAACAAATACATGTATGGATTGAACAAACCCTTAAAAGCAGTCCAAACTTGTTTGGCTCCATAACTAAGCATTGTCATTGCCACACGAGCTTTTCCAGCTGACATAGCCACTTGAAGTTCAGCTTTTGATATATTAAGTAATTGGGTAATATGTCCTGCCTGACCTGATTTAATTTTCCCAAGTGTTATCAACCTCAACGCTTGTTCTTTGTTCAATGCGCCACTAACAGCCAATGCCCTCCATTCTGCGGTAGTCATAGCATTTCTTGAAGCAATCAATCCTTTTTCAGCGGCAGTTAAAGTGCGGTAATTGGAAGCCATCACTAAATCCGCTGCTGTTTTCTGTTTAGCTGCGAGTGTTCCTTTTATTAATGTAGCATTTGCCACTCCCATGGCACGTGATCCTGCATAAACCGCAACCCGATATGTTCCAAACGCAGCTGTGGCCGCTGTTATAAAAGGTACAATTTCTTTCCAATTTTGAGCAAGGGTGGTAAGGCTTTCGGCAGTCCATTTCAATGTACTACCCATTGACTCCGCAATATCACCAAGCATAATGTCAATCGCATCAGCCAAGTTCTTCCATTTGGACTTAACTGATTCTGAAAGAACTTCCTGCATGTTATTAAACATGCCACCATCATCCGTAAGTTCCCAAAGAACATCTTTTACATCCTCAAACGTAACCTTCTTTTTCGAGATCATATCAAGCACTTCACCGGCACTGACAATGCGGCCTTCCAACTTGCTGAATCGCTCGGCCAGTTTATCCACCATAGGAATGTTCGCTTCCGTCAATTGTCGTAATTCCGTTCCTTTCAAGAATTTAGCAGCCTTTATCTGACCGTAGGCCAATATGATACGTCCCATATCAACACCTACACCGGCTGATATATCAGCCAGCCTTTTCATGGTATCATACAATTCATTGTATGGTATAGAATACGCGGAAAGTTGTTTGGCATACTGATTCAAGTCCATAACCCCGAACGGAGAAGCAACAGCCAGTTTCTTAATCTGATTGAATATGGTTGTAGCTTTGCCTTCATCTTGCAGAATAGAGGCCATTGCAATTTTCTGATTTTCCAACTCACCACCAATATCAACCACTGCACGCAAAAAGTTCTGTGCTGCATAAATGGAGTATAGCCCCAAAAATTCATTTCTTAATTGTCCGACAATACTCAACTGGCTGTTCATTGCTCCATTCATATTGAGAGTGGCTGTCATGTGCCGCCTTGCTGCATTGGCTGATCTCTCACGGGCATTAGCCAAATCCAGTTCCGCTTTGGCGGCACGGGCGGCTCTTTGTCGCGCAAGCTCACGTGCGGCTGCGGCAGAAGCTTCCGCTTTGGTTTGAATGGCTGCGGCTTTGGCGGCGCGTAAATCACTTGCTGTAAAGTTTGTATTCAACCCGGCGGCTTGCAAGGCGGCACGAACAGCTTGTGTGGTACTGGCCTTATCCACTACCACATTGATCTTAAACTTCTCACTTTGAAGCAAAGTCTTCATATCGCCAACCAACTTCTTCTTGTCAAAACCCACATCAAGTTTTGCCTGCAAGTCTTTGGTGATTTCCGCTTTCAATTTTTTACGTTGTTCCGCTGTCTTATCACGGAATAAAATATCGAAGTAAAGGTTTCCAAGATCAGCCATATATTATTGTGTTTGTATTACTTATAATCATTGATATTAATTGCTGTTTCTCCATTGCCATACTTGTCTTTCCAGCGTTTGGCAGCATCCTCTATATCACTTACGGAAGGGGATTTGAAGTTTTTTGTATCGTGTTTCTTTCCCTTGCTGTCTTTGTCACAATCTGTAACCACAATAGACACATCCATTGCCAACAATTCAATTTGTGCATTTGTAAGTACCCAATAAATACCAAACAAGGGCTTGCTTATTGGAATCCCAAATACTCTCAAAGGCTCTGTCAGCCACGGATAGGACTTGCCTATTTCCCACGTTTGTCCGTAGCTGGTTCGTGAAGGATATGCTCTGCTTCCTCTTTTGTCATTGTCATCATCGTGTCCTTCATCGCGGTCAGATATATGGTAGCTGTCAAGTAGTCTTCCACTGGAATTTTTTTTTTGCCGACAGCTATAACCTTCATCAGCTCATGATCTCCATATTGTTTGATATAAAAGAACCAACGCCACAAAAAGGGATAGAGGAACTTGATTTTCCAATATCCATTCAAAATGATAGCGGCTGCACATTGGCAGCTGATCTTATCATCATTCCCTGATTTCTGCATCGTACTGGTGAATTTGCGTATAGTCCCTCTTTTCAGCCATGAAATACCATATTTCTTTCCTCGGACTTCCACATAGTCCACACTGTCTTCCAACACATCATTCAATAGCCTTTCATCCTCCGGTGTAGGAAGTGTTATGTCATTCTTCTTTGTCATATTTTATCGTGTTTTATACGAAAAAAGGTGGTGGCCGGTATCAAGTAGCTCACCACCTTTTCGCTGATATGAATTTTGCAAAGTGTTATATCCTAAACTTTTTAGTCGGATGCTTTTTTACGTAAAATGTAAATAGAGGCCCCCTTAGCATCATTCAACGGAGAAACAGATACATTAAAGTACCCCGGCTTGTCCTGCTCGCTGACGAGGTTGCTATACCCCTCGATATTCGGTAAGAACAAGGCTGTTTGACGGTCTTCACTACGCATGAAGAGTCCTCCGGTTACTTTCTTCGGTTCAATATTGTAACCTTCACCTTCATAAGTCTCACCATCAATCGTAGTAGTCATAGTCACTGTTTCCGCTTTCTTGTTCAGTAACAAGTCATTGATCTTTCCTGCCACGGAAGGTACTTGAAACTGAATATCGGAATCTCCGGCATTAGCAACGGAAGTCCAAGTGGCACCGGTTGTCAACTTGATCTTGGAAACATCGGCAGCTCCGGTATCAAATGTAACTCCGTCAGAGAGTACCGGCAGCTCCATATCAAAAGCCGCTAAAGTTGCGAGGTCACTATTGACTTTGGACACATAATAAACCTCCTTCATCTGATTAAAGAGCACCTTTAACTCTTCCAGTTTGGTAGTAATAGAAATCTCTGCCATAATCGTATTTTTTTAAGTTTGTGTCATTTGTTTATTATTAGCTTCGCTTGTATTATTAAGGAATGAAAACCGAGTCCGTCATTTCCTCCGGGAAGCAATCGTGGACTTACAGCTGAAAACAATTCCGTCACTATTGGAAATTTTGAAACCACTTCCATTTGCATTTCATCCAAACGGACTGTATTCTCAATACCGTTTGAGCGATCATGCGCAAAGACGTTTATCTGACAGTAAGTGTCTTGGTAGGTACTTCCTTTATCTTGGATAGTTTGTGGCAGCCGGATAACAACAAAGTCCTTCATTGCCTTTTGTTCAGCAGCCGGACGATCTGTTATAAAAACTTTTTCACTAATGCCGGTTACTGCATCAGCGATTTGTTTTAATATATCCATACGTCTATAAACTATCCGTCCCATTATCTCATTGGTTTAAAGTTCTTGAACAATGTGTTTTGTGCCCTTTGAAATGTTCCGGTCAGAACATCTGCATTCAACACATTCTCCAAATAGGTTGAATATTCAGTACCCGTGCACATTACTATCTCAAATCCTTTACGTGATTCCGACTTATATCTTTTCAAGAAATCAAAGGAGAATGCTTCGCCATAACCTTTATCAGTTTCTATTGTTCCAGTAAAACGTCTGTTCTGATTATCATAACTGACACCTACAAATGTTTCACCTTTAGTCAGCTTTACTCTCACCGGTTGTTTCATTGAATCTCCACTACAAACGAAATAGGAAAATCTACCGTCCATGAATAATCCGCACGCATAACTGGTTATTGTATTACCCGTAAGATTCCGAAAGCCTGACTTGTTATCAAGTGCATCTTGGATAAGTTCTTCACAGCATTTAGTCAAGACATCAAAGATATATCCTGAAACAAGCTCCTTTGCCTTCCTTATTCCTTCATCAAACAATACTTCATTGCTCCGGTTATCCATGCGTTAATTTTTTGCAAGATTGAAATACACAGTTGTTCCCAAATTTCCGGCATAGCTATCAGTAACCATACATTGAGTGAAAGTGCCTTGTCTGTCCGTGACATCTATCAGATCACCGGCCAATATTCCTTCAACAATTCCGGGAAGGCTCAACAGATAATCGCTCTTTATCACATTATCGGTTTTGAATGTCCGCAAATTTGTACTACCTTCCTTTCGGCATATACCTTCATACAAGATCACCTTCTCACCATCACTGAAAGAATCCTCACCTATAATTCGGTAAACAGTACATTTGTGCGGATGCCGTGGATTATTTACTTTCATACTCAAAAATTGACTATTCTGATTTTAGTGCCCTTTACAACTTCTTCATCCCATTTCTCATACAGTTCTTTCGCCATTTCACGGAGTTGCCGCTTGTCGTATGCGCTGGTCTGCCAACCACCTTCCTTATGCTTCCATCCCCCGTCACTGTCTTCGGTATCATTCTTACTGCTTGGAGTGCTTGC
>OIGB01000420.1_pt1 | contig 10261 bp, 5 predicted proteins | sample 1582171 | NCBI WGS metagenome assembly OIGB01 (sample SAMN02674607, study PRJEB24791) | human gut metagenome, SKBSTL069 | isolation source: stool | host: Homo sapiens | place: USA
GGGCGAGGACGCTGCGTGACCAGCAGGAGCAGACGGAAGGGGTATTCCCAGGCTATCAGCTTTATACCCGAGCAGTAAACTGTGCCGCTATGCCAAAGGCTCCCTCCCAGAGGGAGCTGGCAAAGCCGTCAGGCTTTGACTGAGGGCGTTCCCCTATAACGCAGCAGAGCCGTCCGGTAGTTGCCGGGCGGCTCTGCTGTGCTTATTGGAAAGGATCGATCGGGAGATGGCAATTGTTATGTTTTGCCGGGCGCGGCTTTTTCAGCCGGGCACGGACGCGGATGACCGATGCTCCGGTCACACGCTTGACGGGGCGTAATGATGCCTTTAGCCCCTATCAGGAAGGGAGGTTCTGTGTCATGCTTAGTGTACCACGATTTGCCCGTTTTGGACGATTTTCGGCACGAATCGACCCGCAAATGCGTTGAAACGACCCGGCGGCGCAAAAGCAGCCGGACGCACCCGCAAAAAGCAGAAAACCGCCCGGCTTGCGGTTACCGGACGGTTTTCTGTCTCTATAGGAAAATATGGGAATGACGTGCTTTCAGAGTACATCTCTGTCCCTGCATTATACCACCGGCGGCGGAAAAAGTGGAGTGCTTTTGCACGAAATCCCCAATAATGGCTCGAAATGCCTTTTACCGGGCGGCATCGCGGCGCAAAACGCCAGCCAACGCAAAAAGGGACTGCTGCACAGCGCTGTGCAGCAGTCCCTGCGGGGTTATAAGGGGTTACGGGTCAGCGGGCTCAGCCGCGCTGCTGATAGGTCTTCCAAGTGCGGATGACCTCCAAGCGGCTTACGCGGCTGCCGGGCTTGAAGCTGCCGTCCTGTGCAGACATCAGGCCGGTATCCACTGCCCAGCGGATGGCCTGCAGCTCTGCGGCATCGGCTGCCACATCGTTGAACAGTGCCGTGCTCTGGGTAGCGGGCTTGCCTGCGGCAGTCCACAGTGCAACAGCCAGCTGCTGACGGTTAGCGGGGATCGCCACACCCTCGGGCAGAACGCTCTTCAGGTAGGCGGCGGTGCCTGCAATGTAAGCGCCTACGCCAACGGCTGCGCCGCCCACAGCGGCTACCATCACGATAGCGCCGCCGCCGTCATCGCTGGGTGCGGGTGCGGGAGTGGGAGCGGGAGTCGGCTCAGGATCGGGAGTCGGAGTCGGGGTGGGAGTCGGCTCGGGATCAGGAGTCGGGGTCGGATCCGGGTCGGGAGTGGGAGTAGGATTCGGATTCGGGTCGGGAGTGGGAGTAGGATTCGGATCCGGGTTGGGATCGGGAGTCGGATTCGGATCCGGGTTGGGATCGGGAGTCGGATTCGGATCCGGGTCGGGATCGGGAGTCGGATTCGGATCCGGGTCGGGAGTAGGATTCGGATTCGGATCCGGGTCGGGAGTAGGATTCGGATCCGGATCGGGGGTCGGCTCGGGATCGGTCCCCTTCACAACGTAAGTGCCCACCTTTTCGGTAATGGTCGCGTTATAGTTCTCGTCCGCCGTCACCTGAACGTACACATTGTAGCTGCCGGGGGCGGTGGGGATGGTCGCGGTGGTTTCAGTGCTGCCCTCGGCGGCGTACAGCGGGGTGAACTTCGGGTCGGCACCGTTGTACTTATCGCCATTGTAGGTCACCGTGTTCTGCGCAGCATCGTAGGTAAAGTCTGTGGCTACGGGCGTGTAGCGGACGGTGTACTGCCCGACTAACGGATACTGGGAATCGTTATCCTGATTGCTATTATAGTAGTTGTTACCGTTCACCGCAAGGCGAACTTCGTAGGTACCCACCTCGGTAGGCACAGAGGAGAAGTAAGAGTTTGGTTCGTCGTAGTACCGAAGTTCAGCCTGCGGGAGTTCCTCCTCGCCGAAATACCGCTTGCTGGTATCTCTATAGGTCACCGTGCCGGTCTTGACATCCCATTCGAAGTCATCGAGAGCCGGTTTATACTTGATCACGGTTTCGCCGATATCGACCGAACCGCTCGTGTATTTATCGCCCTCTTCGGCTACAACGCGCTTTTTATAGATGCCATAGTTGTCCGGCTCGCCATAGGGCATACTGGTAAACTTCGCATCATCGTAGGTGCGCACATAGACAAGGCTCAGCTTGCCCACGCCCTCCTGATAGCAGGTAACCTTTGTACCCTCCGTCGTTTCTTCAAAGGTAAAGTCATGCTCGCTCAGGACAGAGAAGGGCAGCTTTCCTTCGCTCTGGTTCACCACAATGGGATTGCCGTCATTCAGGGCGGTCAGGGTCAGGGTCATGCCGTCTGCGGAAAGCTGTGCGCCGTTATAAGCGTTGACCTCAGCGCCATTAATGTTCGTAACCGGCTTGCTGAAGGTGATATCCACGTTGACATTGCCGACAAGGTAAAGCTCCGTGGCTTCCTTCGTCACGCCTTTTACGCTTTCCACCGTGCCGTCGTCTGCAACGATCAGCTTGCTCAGGTGCTGACCATTAGCAAGGTGCTGACTTTCGATGGGGCTAAAGCTCACCGTATTGGAAACAGCGGCCTTGCTGGAAGTATCCGCCATCAGGCTGCCGGTGATCACGGCATCCTGGATGACCGTTCCATCCGATGTATAATAGTCGGGCAGCTTGATATTGTTGAACACGCCGCCAAGGATCTGGGCGTTGCCACCATCCAACTGGACAGCTGCGTCGAACTGGCCGCCGGTGATGGTGCCACTAGCCTTAACATTCTGCTGGAAGGTGCCGCCGGTGATGGTGCCGCTATAGCCCAAAGTGACATCCGCGTCGAACTGACCATCGGTGATCTTGCCGTAAGCTTGGACGCTCTTCTTGAAGATGCCGTTGGCGATGGTTCCATTAGCTTCGACGCTCTCCTTGAAGGTGCCGCCGGTGATGCTGCTGTTTTCATCCGCGTGGACAGCCTTCTGGAAAGTGCCGCCCTCAATAATGGCGTTCTGGGCGGTAATAGGCGCGCCTGCCTGAATGTCCGTAACCGTCACATCCGTCAGTATGATCTGATCGGAAGCAATGGCCTTATGATAGGGGTTGATGGTATCCGAGGTCAGATCCACCGGGCTGCTGCCATCGGGGCTGGTGAGGATAAGCACCGACATCGTTCTATAACCATCCTCGACCACAAGGTACTGCCAGCCAAGACCCTCATAGACCTTGCCGGTCACACCATCCTGGTTCAAGGAATGCGGGGTCACCTCGGTCAGGTCGGGCAGACCTTCTTCGGTAATGCGCAGGGGCTTGAGGTTGCTGGCATCGCCAGCCTGATTTACCAGAATCTCCTTGCCATCGTTGTTGCTGGTGATATGCAGTACACTGCCCTCGGCATAGGTCTGTTCATTGTAACTGTTGGCCGCTGCACCGTTGATGCTGAACACATCGGTGTTCAGGGTAAGCTCTGCGCTGGCATTGCCCACCAGATAGATGGTATTGACAGAACTGGGCAGGTCTCTGCCGTTGACCGCAGTCACACCGCCGTTGCGCACGGTCAGCTTGCTGAGCTTCTGGCCATCGGCAAGCGCATTCTCTATGCCGTTGCCAGACAGCTTGCACAGAACGGTGTCGGAAATGGCAAGGTCGCCGCCATACCACTCGAAGCCCTGGGCCACTACATTGGAAATAGTGCAATTGCCCGCGCAGGTGAGGTAATCAAAGGTGCTGTCCTTGATCGTGACATCTGTGAAATCTGCCTGACGGATGATGCCGCCGGTCACGGTAGCATTCGAAAGCTCGACAGCGCAGTTGATGGGCACTGCGCTCAGCTGGCTGAAATTGATCTCCTCACCGCCCTGATCCCCGAGCTTCAGTTCTCCGGTCACACTGGCGATATTGGGGTAGCAAGTATAAGTCCAGCCCTTGCCAAAGTATACGCAGACCTTGCTTCTATCCTCGTCCAGACTGTACACATGGGGCACCTCGTTCACATCGGGCACACCCCCACCGGTAAAGCTCAGTTCCTTGTCCGTGGGCGGGATCGGGGTCAGTGCTATGGGTGCGTTGCTCTCTAAAAGCGGCGGGAACATACTGACCTCGGCAGAGATCGTTGTACCGTCTGCACTGATGGAAACCGTGGCACAGCCGTCCAAGGAGACGTTGCTGACGCCCGCAGGCAGGGGGACGACGCCGCTGGTCAACGATGCCGCCCATTTAACGCAGCCGGGGGCGTACTGCACCTCCAGCTTCAGGCTGTGATCGCTGTACCGCTTGAGCATATACACATCCCCGGTCACCGGCTGGCCGTTCAGGGTGCAGTCCTCCGGCGGCAGGATCAGCTTGTGTGCCTGCTGCTGCGTAGCGGACTGCAGGCCGGAAATATCCTTGAAGTAGCCGCCCTTGACGCTGCCGCCGTTCTCGGTCAGCTTACCGTAGGTGCCGCCGTCAATGGTGCCGTTTTCCAGCACTGCTTCGGCGTATCTGCCGCCCAGAACACAGGCATTCGGGTTCTTGATCCAAAGCTGGCCATCGACCACGCCGCCCAGCAGATATACTTCATTGCTGGAAGTCGAGATGGCCACATTGCAGCTGGCATCGCCATCCAGAATATACTCTGTCTTTGCGTTTGCAACGCCGGCAATGGCCAGCCAGTTGTTGGAGCTGTCGTAGCTCCAGCCGGTGCCGGACTGCTCTTCGGGCCGACCGTCCGCGCCGATCTTGATCGTAACGACGGAATTTGTTGTTTCCTCGTTCGTACCGGCAGCTGTCGTCTCTGCTGCCGCAGCAGACGTCCCAGCATCTGCAAATGCAGATACCGGGAGGATGGAGAGCACCATACTGAGCGCCAGTATCATGCTCACGATGCGTTTTTTCATGATATCCTCTCCTTTGTTGATCGATTTGCCCGGCTGTCCTCCCAAACGGAACAACCGGAACGGACAAAAGGCCAAGTTGAGTATAACACTAAAGTTTATGGAAATAAAGCATTTTCGCCCGCCGCATCTGCCAAAATTTGGTACAAAAATATGGGCAAAATCACCATACGGGGGGGGGTATATTGTAAGTGCGTGATAAAAACTCCCTCAGTCAAAGCCTACGGCTTTGCCAGCTCCCTCTGAGAGGGTGTTCCCCGGGAGGTGTGGACGATTGAGAATGCGCTCCGCTGCGCTCTGCGCATAAATAGCGGAAAGATTATTTTTATTTCGCGTTTGTCGCACTCTGCGGAGTGCTCCAAACGCTATTTTCACAGGAGGGGCTGTAACCGGAAGCGGCAGCTGCCCCGCAGCGCCGCGCTTTCGCAGAAAGCGGCACTGCAAATGCCGCTTGCCTTTACGACCCCTCCCCGTGAAAATGCAATGCCGGAGCGTCCGCAGACGCTCCGGCATTGCTCTATTTAAAATATTTTTTCCTCTGATGATGGCCAGAGCAGCGCGGAGGCCATTTCAAATCGTCTTACTTGCCCGCCAGCAGCACCGCCAGCACGGCTTTCTGGACGTGCAGACGGTTCTCCGCTTCGTCAAAGATCTCGTCCGCGTGCTGCTCGAACAGGGCGGTGGAGATCTCCTCGCCCCGGTGGGCGGGCAGACAGTGCAGCACCAGCGCGCCCGGCTTTGCGTTTTCCAGCAGACGGCCGGTGAGCTGGAAGCCCACAAAATCCCGCAGACGCTGCTCGCTTTCAGCCGTGCCGGGGGCGGTGGTGTTCCACGCGGCGGTGGCTACGATGTCCGCGTCCCGCAAGCCCTCGGCGGGGTCGGTGGTCAGGTGGAAGGCATTGCCGTATTTTTGGGCAAACATCAGCACATCCGCTGCCGGGCGGTAGCCCGGAGGACAGACGCAGGATACCTGCATCCCCGCCAGCAGGCCGCCCACGATCAGGCTGTTTGCCATGTTGCTGCCATCGCCCACAAAGCAGAGTTTCAGCCCTGCCAGCGTGCCCCGGCGCTCCCGAATGGTCATCAGGTCAGCCAGCACCTGACAGGGGTGGGCGTAGTCGGTAAGGCCGTTGATCACCGGAATGCCGGAAAGCTCCGCCAGCTCTTCCAAATCCCGCTGGCGGTAGGTGCGCCAGACGGCGCAGTCGTAGTAGCGCCCCAGCACCCGGGCGGTGTCCCGCAAAGGCTCGCCGCGCCCGGCCTGCAATTCGGCGGTGTTCATGTAGTTGCCAAGGCCGCCCATCTGGTACACGCCCACCTCAAAGCTGGTGCGGGTGCGGGTGGATGCCTTGGAGAACAGCAGCGCCACGCTTTTGCCCGCCAGCAGCGGCTCGGTGCGGCCTGCCTTGCAGTCCGCTTTCAGCCGGTCTGCCACATCCAGAATATGGGTCAGCTCGGCAGGGGAAAGGTCGCTCATTTTCAGCAGATTTTTCATGCCTGCTCCTTCGGAGCGGTCGGCTCCATCGTGCCCAGCACCTCGGCCAGCACCTCCAGCGCCATGTCTACCTCGTGTTCCGAGACGGTCAGCGGCGGCAGCAGACGCAGCCGGGTCTTTGCGGTAAGCACCAGCAAGCCTTTTTCGCGGCAGGCAGCCAGCACATCCGCAGCCTGTACGTCAAAGAACTCGATGCCCACCATCAGGCCGATGCCGGAAATGTTCTTGACGTGGGGCAGCTTTGCCAAGCCGGTGCGCAGCTGTACGGCGCGCTCGCTGACCTGTGCAAGGAAGCTCTGATCCAGACGATCCACCACCACGTTGGCACCGGCGCATACCACCGGATTGCCGCCAAAGGTGGAGCCGTGGGTGCCGGGGCCCATGCCCTCGGCTACTTTTTCATTCATCAGCACCGCGCCGATGGGCAAGCCGCCGCCCAGCCCCTTGGCAAGGGTGACGATGTCCGGCTTGAGGTTATAGTGCTCACAGCACAGGAAGGTGCCGGTGCGGCCTACGCCGGTCTGCACTTCGTCCACGATGAGCACAAGGTCTTTTTCGTCGCACAAAGCGCGCACGGCCTGCACATACTCCGGGTCCAGCGCCATCACGCCGCCCTCGCCCTGAATCAGTTCCATCATCACGGCGCAGGTGTGGCGGTCTACCAGTTCCCGCAGCGCTTCGATATCCCCCGCCGGGACGTACTGGAAGCCCTCGTTGAAGGGACCGAAGTAGTTGTGGAACACCTCCTGCCCGGTGGCGGTCAGGGTGGCAAGGGTGCGGCCATGGAAGCTGTTGACCAGCGTGATGACATTGTAGCGGTCCTTGCCGTAATGATCCACGCTGTACTTGCGGGCGGCCTTGATAGCGCCCTCGTTGGCTTCAGCGCCGGAGTTGCCGAAGAACACCTTACTCATGCCGGTGCGCTTGCACAGCTTTTTCGCCAGCTTGCCGCAGGGTGCAGTGTAGTAGAGGTTGGAGGTGTGCTGCAGCTTGTGTGCCTGCTGGGACACGGCTTCTGCCCATGCAAGGTCGCAGTAGCCAAGGCTGTTTACCCCGATGCCGCTGGTGAAGTCCAGATACTTCTGTCCCTCAGGGCCCTCGGCGTACAGCCCGTGGCCTTTTTCCAGCACGATGGGGCTGCGGTTATAGGTGTGCAGGACGTACTCGTTGTCCCGCTTGATGACTTTTTCAGAATCCATAGGTGTACCTCCTGTAACATGGAGCGATTGCGCAAAGCCTTGCGGCTGCGGGAATTCGTTGCCTTTATTATAACTTTCCGCCGGCGATTGCGCAATCTTTTTATTCGCGGTGGCTGCGGCGGTAGAAGCGGGTACCGGAGCCGCGGTCGGAGAACAGTTCCAGCAGGATGGAGTGCGGCACGCGGCCATCAATGATGACTGCCTCGTGCACGCCCTGATAGATGGCATCCGCCATGCCGCCGATCTTGGGGATCATGCCGCCCGCAATGATGCCGGCGGACTTGTAGCCCTCGATCTCGGTCACCTCCACCTCGGGGATGAGGGTGGTCTCGTCCTCCTTATCCCGCAGCAGACCCGCGATATCGGTCATGGACACCAGCTTTTCAGCCTTGAGGGCAATGGCGATCTGGGCCGCGGCGGTGTCCGCGTTGACGTTGTACGCCTGCCCAAGGTCGTCCATGCCCACGGTGGCGATGACCGGGATAAAGCCGCCGTCCAGCAGGCTTTCGATCAGGGTGGCGTCCACATGGACGATCTCGCCCACATGACCCAGCTGAGGGTCCAGCTCGGTGCAGCGGAGCATCTGTCCGTCCATGCCGCACAGACCCACGCCGCGCCCGCGCAGCTTTGCCACAAGGTCTTTGTTCACCTTACCGGCCAGCACCTGCTGCACGATCTCCATGGTGGCATCGTCCGTCACCCGCAGACCGCCCGCAAAGTGGCTCTCCACGCCCACCTTCTTGAGCATCTCGTTGATGGCAGGCCCGCCGCCGTGCACCAGCACTACCCGCACGCCCAGCAGCGTCAGGGTGACAAGGTCGTTCATCACGGCGTTTTTCAAGCTCTCGTTGATCATGGCGTTGCCGCCGTACTTGATGACCATGGTTCTGCCATGGTACTTTTGGATATAAGGGGTGGCTTCCGAAAAAAGCCGCGCCATTTCTTCGTTTTTCATCTGTTTCGCGCTCCTGTCAGGTTCTGTAATCGCCGTTGATCTTCACATAGTCATAGGTCAGGTCACAGCCCCATGCCTTGGCGCTTGCATCGCCGGTGCCCATATCCACCTTGACCAGAATATCGTGCTCAGCCAGCACCTTGGCGGCTTCGTCCTCGCTGTAAGGGTGGTAGGCGGCGTTCTCGCACACATACACCTCGCCCGCCTTGCTGGAAAGCCAGACGCAGACTTTATCAATGGAGAAATCCCCGGGGGTGTAGCCGATGGCGCACAGGATGCGTCCCCAGTTGGCATCGCGGCCAAAGACCGCCGCCTTGAACAGGTTGGAGCAGACCACGCTGCGGCTGACGGCGCGGGCGGTCTTGAGGTCGGGCGCGTGGGTCACCTCGCAGGTGATCAGGTGGGTGGCACCCTCGCCGTCTCCGGCGTGCTCGGCGCACATATGCTCTGCAATGGCGGTCAGCGCTGCCACAAAGGCGGCGTAGTCCGCGTTCTCCTCGCAGATCTCCGGGTTGCCCGCAAGACCGGACGCCATGATGATGAGGGTATCGTTGGTGGAGGTGTCCAGATCCACGCTCATCTGGTTATAGGTGCCGGGCACCACGGTCTTGAGCGCCTTTTCCAGCAGCGTGGGCGAGACGGCGGCATCGGTGGTGTAGAACGCCAGCATGGTAGCCATGTTGGGGGCGATCATGCCGCTGCCCTTGCCGATGGCACCCACGGTGCACACCTTGCCGCCCAGCTCGAACTGGATGGCGTACTCCTTTTTATGGGTGTCGGTGGTCATGATGGCAGTGGCGGCGTCCGTGCTGCCCTGCGCGGTGGCAGCCAGCTTTTCCGCCGCCGCCGGGATTCCCCGGGCAAAGGGGTCGATGACCATGGGCTGACCGATGACGCCGGTGGAGGCGGGCAGAACATCCTTTTCGTCAATATTCAGTGCCTTGCCCACCAGTGTGCAGCACTCCTCGGCCAGCGCTACGCCGTTGGCGGCGCAGGTATTGGCGTTGCCGCTGTTTACCACGATGGCCTGTGCATAGCCATCTGCCAGATGGGCACGGTCCACCTTGATGGGCGCACCGCAGACCTTGTTGGTGGTGTACACGCCCGCAGCAGCGCAGCGCACCTCGGCCTTGATCAGCGCCAGATCGTATTTTTCGCTGTGATTTGCCCGGATGCCGCAATGGACACCGGCGGCGGCAAAACCCTTGGGCGCGCAGATGCCGCCCGCAACTTCCTTATACTGCATAACGATTTTCCTTTCCCACAAAGAAAAACAAGTTTATTCCAACCCTTTGGTCTCTTCCAGACCCAGCATCAGGTTCATGCACTGGACGGCGGCACCGGAGGAGCCTTTGCCCAGATTATCAAACAGCGAGACCAGCATCATCTGGTCTCCGGCGGCGTTCACGGTCAGGTACAGCTCCATGCGGTCAGTGCCCGCCATGGCATTGGAGTACAGGCCGTTTTCCGGCAGCGGCTCGTTCAGGCCGTGCACCTTGACGGTGGCAGCGTCCTTGTAGTAGTCCGCAAGGGCGGCAGCTACGGCTTCGGCAGTGGTGCCCGCAAGGCCAAGATCCAGCGGCACCAGCACCTGCATCCCGCAGTAGTAGTCGCACACCACCGGCACGAACATCGGCGTGTGCGCAAGGCCGCTGATCTTCTGCATCTCCGGCAGATGCTTGTGGCCAAGGCTCAGGCCGTAGCTCTTGGGCGCATCCAGCTTGCTGTGCGCCGGGCGGTCGGGGCTTTCGTAGTCCGCGATCATCTTTTTACCGCCGCCGGAGTAGCCGGAGATGCCGGTGCAGCTGAAAGATCGGAAGAGCACAC
>OIGB01000427.1_pt1 | contig 10008 bp, 6 predicted proteins | sample 1582171 | NCBI WGS metagenome assembly OIGB01 (sample SAMN02674607, study PRJEB24791) | human gut metagenome, SKBSTL069 | isolation source: stool | host: Homo sapiens | place: USA
TTTCCCTACACGACGCTCTTCCGATCTTCCGAACAGCATAGCTACGCCGTTGCAGGCATCGTTCTCGGTAGCTACGACAAATGCTTCACGAATACCGTTCCAGTCAAAAGAAGTATTGAGCAGAGCTTCCGGATAGTCACCGTTAGGATAGAAGTCTGTCCATTGGCGTTGTCCCTGGAAACCGGCTGCAATGGCATTGTGTCCCAATGCCTCTTCCTTGAATCCCATTTCTTTCAATTTGGGGTTTCCAGTCATCAAGTCGCGCATGATAATCGTCATCTTTACAATGAATTCCCAATCAGCATCTTTCTGTTCACGGGTTTTACGTTTTTCAGGACGATTCTTGAAGTCTTCACCTTCGTTTGTCTTGCAATTTTTTTCAGTCCAGGCCATGGCTTTGGCGTATTCTTCGTGGTCATAGATGCCTTCGTCCATTCGACGGATGATTTCTGTGAGGTCTATTGACTCATTACGCATTCCCAGATACTCCTGGAAGAAATCAGGATTAACGATAGAACCGGCGATACCCATAGATACACTACCCATTGACAGGTAAGATTTGCCTCTCATCGTAGCTACTGCCTGTGCAGCGCGTGCAAAACGAAGAATTTTTTCCGATACATCTTCAGGGATTGTGTTGTCGTCCAAATCTTGAACGTCGCGTCCGTAGATACCGAATGCGGGAAGGCCTTTTTGTGCGTGTCCGGCAAGTACGGCAGCAAGGTATACAGCTCCCGGACGTTCTGTGCCGTTGAATCCCCAGACAGCCTTCGGATAATGCGGGTTCATATCCATCGTTTCAGCACCATAGCACCAGCAAGAAGTGACGGTAATGGTAGAGCCGACCCCTTCTCTTTCAAACTTTTCCGCACAAGCGGCACTTTCGGCTACGCGTCCGATCGTGCTATCGGCTATAACACATTCTACCGGACTGCCATCACCGTTTTTCAGGTTGCTGCTGATTAACTCGGCTACTGCTTTTGCTAAATTCATTGTTTTCTCTTCAAGGCTTTCGCGAACGCCACCCTGGCGACCATCGATTGTGGGACGAATCCCGATTTTCGGATACTTTTTCATGGTTTCTATCTATTAAAGGATTAATTAATATCTGTGCTGAACTGTGCTGATGTCTTCGCAAAAAAAAATTAAAGTGACTTTCGAAGCCTTACTTCCGTTGGTAAGAACTTCTGAACCGGTACATTATTAAGAACGAAATTGGCCGCTTCGTTTCCCATCATTTCCCAATCAATACTCAATGAGGTTATTCCTTCGTCAATCACTTCGTAGGAAGGAATATCATTATACGCTAACAGACCGAAATCTTTTCCGCATTTCAGCCCTTCCAATCTTCCTTGTTTCACCACTTTTACTACATCTTGTTGCTTGATGGCGATATAGGCAACTCCCTTACGTACGATCAGATTCTCAATATCCTCCTGTATTTCACAGAGGAATCCTTGCTCCTGACAGAAACGGGTAAAATACACCTTACTGCTTTGGGGATGTTTCAGGCTTTTGGGAAACAAAAAAACGAGCTGGTGATAGTTCTTCAATCTTTCCTTGAGCAGATTCAATGCCTGATAGAAAAATTCATCAAAATCCTGGCAGATATATGAATACTTTTCTTTTTCGAATTTGCCGAAATCAAGGAGTAGTAATCTTGAAGGATTAATTTTATTGAGAACAGTGCTGAATTTTTCGTTATCGAAATTCATCACGATGTATTTGTTGTATTTCCCGATGGATTCCCGGAGGATCGTATTGAACAACCGTTCGTTGTATTGATGAAATAATAAGTCTACCTTATAGTTGATAGGCAGATGTCTGACGAAGCTGTTATATAAAGCTTCTTTGAAAGGAGTATATTGGTCGAGCAGCAGTAAGACATTGGTCACCTGACTCGTCACATAATATCCTTTTCCGGGAGTGGAGTCGATCAAGCCTCGTTCGCGTAAATCAAGGAAAGCCTTGAAAACTGTATCACGTGATACTCCGTATTGAGCGCTTAACTGATTGATGGAAGGCAAAGAATCTCCTTCAAGAAATTCTTTTCTGGAAATCGCCTGGCTAAGTGCGTCCGCTAGTTGCGTAACCTTGCTTGCCTGTTGTCCGAATGTTGCCTTTTTATCAGTTCGTTTCATATTCGAAAAATAAGTAATACTATGCTGAACTATGCTGATGCAAAGAAAGGCATTTTATTTTGAAAGAGACTAATTATTTACTATGTTTTATAGCAGAAAATAAAAAAAATCCCCTTCGGCGAACCGAAGAGGATTTATAGCTTTTTCCTGATTTCTTGTTCGGAATCTGCTGAATTTTATTCAGCAGCAGCTTCTGTTGCAGGAGCTTCTTCAGCCGGAGCTGCGGCAGCTTCTTCTGCAGGTGCTTCAGCAGCAGCTTTTTCAGCAGCTTCAGCAGCTTTCTTTTCAGCGAGTGCTTTTGCTTTCACTTCGTTGATTTTCTTTTCTGCTTCCAGACGTGCTTTAGCTTCAGCTTTCTTAGCTTCGTCTTGTTTAGCTTTCAAAGTAGCCAAACCTGACTGTTTGTTGTTTTTCCAAGCTTCGAATTTAGCTTCTGCTTCTGCTTCTCCGAATGCGCCTTTTGCTACACCGCCCAGAAGATGTTTCTTCATGTAAACTCCTTCACGAGAAAGGATGTTACGTACAGTGTCACTTGGTTGTGCACCTTTCAGTACCCATGCCAATGCAGCGTCGAAATTCAAATCTACTGTAGCAGGATCGGTATTTGGGTTATAAGTACCAATCTTCTCAATAAATTTACCATCACGTGGTGCTCTGCTGTCTGCAATTACAATTGAATAGAACGCGTAACTTTTACGTCCGTGTCTCTGCAATCTGATTCTAGTTGCCATTTTAAATAATTGTTTTTAATGATTGATTTGAATTATGCTATTATCTCGTAACAGCGGGCACAAAGATACGGCTTTTCTTTTGATTGACAAACATTTCGCATCTTTTTTACGAATACCGTTTCGGATAGCGGAACAAAATAGCGAGCAGGGCGCATGCTCCCATTGTAAACGGATAATAGAGATTACCGATGATACTGATAGGGGAGATGCTGGCAAGTCCCGCTGCAATCAGCATCTGCGCACCGTATGGAATAATCCCTTGTATCAGACAGGAGAAAGTATCGAGGATGCTGGCTGTTTTTCTTCGGTCGAGATGGAATTTCACGGCAATATCTTTGGCAATCGGTCCTGTTGTGATAATGGCAATCGTGTTGTTGGCTGTACATAAGTTGGCGATACTTACCAGGGCGGCAATGCTTAGTTCGGCTCCTCTTTTACCATTGACGTGGCGGGTGAGTTTCCGTATAATGAAATCGATACCACCGTTATAACGGATGGTTTCGAGCATCCCTCCGGCCAGCAGAGTGATAATAATCAGTTCTCCCATTCCTGTAATTCCCATTCCCATGGCACCAAACCAGTCGAAAATTCCAAAGCTGCCGGTCGCGATGCCAATGATGCCACTTGTCAATATACCTATTATGAGTACGAGCATCACGTTCATTCCGGCAATGGCTGTTCCTAATACTATTATATAAGGTATAACTTTGATCCATTCAATGGTCTGTGTTTGGGTGGGGGCTGTAATGGATAGTCCCTGAAATATGTAAATTCCCAACACAATGATGGCTGCCGGGACGACAATCATAGAATTTACACGGAATTTATCGCGCATTACACATTCCTGGGTTTTTGTCGAAGCGATGGTGGTGTCGGAGATAAAAGATAAGTTGTCTCCGAAAAAAGAACCGCCTACTACGACGGCTACCATAAAGGGGAGAGCTATTTCAGTTTTTTCTGCCAGTCCTACGGCAACGGGAGTAAGGGCGACAATAGTTCCCACACTGGTTCCGATGGATAAAGAGATGAAACAGGCGGCAATGAAGATGCCTGCCAGTAACAGGTTATCCGGCAGAATATGCAGTGTCAGATTGACAGTGGCATCGATTGCTCCCATTTGTTTCGCACTATGAGCAAAGGCTCCGGCAAGAATGAATATCCATATCATCAGGAGGATATTCTTATTGGCAGCTCCTACCGAGAATTGATAGATACGTTGGTCTAGTTTTAAGCCGCGTGTAATGGCGATGGCATAACAGGAAGAGACGAGGAAAGCCACTGTGATAGGTACTTTATAAAAGTCGTTGACGAGGATAGAAGTTACCAGATAGAGGCAAAGGAATACGAGTAACGGGCTTAATGCCCACCAGTTTCCGGGACGGTCTTTATGTATTTTTTCTTCAGTCATAAATGAACGTTGGGTATTTGTTTTATTCTAAAATCAAAATAGCGATGCAAAAGTAGTGTTTTTCACAGGAAGTGGCAAAAAGGAAGTCGAAAGAAGGCATTATTTCATTGATCTTTCTATAGATGAGGGAGACACTCCATAGAAAAAAAGTATAACCTGTTCCTACTATTGATAAGTAGGGCAGGTTCTTTTTATTATTTCTTATTGATTTAAGCGCAAGGGATGTGTGAACCAGAAACGGCTGCCGACTCCTATTTCGGATTCGGCACCGATAGTGCCGCCAAGATGTTCGATGATACTTCTGCAAATAGATAGACCTAAGCCCGTGCCTTTTGAAAAAGAGTTGAGTTTTACAAATCGGTCGAACACCTGATCTACTTTATCGGGTGCAATCCCCATACCTGTGTCTGTGACAGCGAATTCTATCTCATTACTTTCTGCTTTATGGCGATATTCCAACATAATCTGCCCTTCATTTGTAAATTTGAGAGCATTATTTATGAAATTGGTAATAACCTGCATTAAACGTTTTTTGTCTGTGTAAATATAATATTCAGGTAAATCCGGAGCCAGCAAAACGGGTACGGGTTTATCTTCTTTTATATCATAATTGCGCATTATATCTTCGCAGAAGCTCTTGATATCCAGGTGATCCATGGTGAAGTCGAGTGTTCCGGCTTCTATTTTTGATAAGTCGAGGATTTCGTTAATGAGCTGGAGCAGGCGTTCGTTGTTCGATTCCACTATTTCGTAATAGCCTAGCCGTTCTTCCTCGTCGGTACTTTCGGCAATAATTCGTGAGAAGCCTACAATGGCATTGAGCGGTGTGCGTATCTCGTGGCTCATGTTGGCGAGAAAGGCAGATTTGAGCCGGTCGGAGGTCTCGGCTTTCTCCTTGGCTACGAGCAGTTCCCGTTTCATCTGTTCCATTTCCGTGATGTCCCATTCGATGTTCAGCAGGATGGGGGAGAAGTCGTTGCTTTCAATCTTCATCTTCCGTTTGTCCAGATAGATGGGATTTCCGTTTCCGTCGCGTTCTTCCGCAATCCAGTGCATCTCTTTGCCGGTTCTGGCTATTTCGATGTCTTGCGCCCTCTTTTCCTGAGCAGTCTCCAGAGGATAAAAATCGAAGTCGTCCTTTCCCAATGCCTCTTGTATGGGGATTTCGCGGTTATACGATTCGCGGTTGCGGTAGAGGTACTTGAAGTTGTTGTTGATGTCCTTCACAACAATGCCTGCCGGGAGGTTTTCGATGATTTTGTCCAAAATCAGGTAGAACTGTTTGATTTGTTGCTCATGCCGGATGCGTGTGGATACATCCCTTCCGAAAGTCCAGACCGTCCCTTCGCCTTTGTCACTCGTCACCCAATAGGCGTTTCCTTCTATGGCGAGTACTTCCGGACGCAGTGGCAACGGATTGTGAACAATATAGCCTTGGGAGGTTTCTCCGCGTTTGACACATTCTGCAAATTCTTTCCACGATTTTTTGTCTCTTCCATACGAAGGCAAGTCGTATATTTTCAGTTTCGTGATGTCTTGGGTATTGCCGATGCCATGCCGCTCCTTGAAGCAGCGGTTGCCGAATATCAGTGTACCGTCTTCGTGTGCCGAGTAAATATCTTCGGTGGAGTTGTCGATGGCATGCGTCAGCAGGTTGATGTCGTTGCGCCGTTGCTGAATGTCGGTGATATTCTGTATATATCCTTCCAGAATGGTATTTTTGTCTTTATGATATTCGCGTGCAAAGGCCTTGAGACGTATATAGAAAATCTTTTCCTGGAGCAGGATGCGATAGTCCACACTGTTTTCCATTTTCCCTTTCAGGTTTTCTTTCAGCCAGTTGGTGAAAGATTTCCGGTCTTCGGGAAGTATCAGTTTCAGATAGTCGTTCAGATTGATTTCTTGTGTCTCCTCTGTGCATAGGATATTGGTGTGTCCGGCATATTTGAAGTTCTTGGTGTCTGAATCGTATTGCCAGTTTCCGATAAGCGCAGCTTTTTGGATTTCATTCAGCTCTTGGTTTTTTCTTTCGAGTTCCAGCTTGCGCTGGCTGCGTTCCGTGATGTCGCGGTATTGGCAGAGTACCATTCCGTCAAAAGGGGACATGATGCACTTGAAAAAATAATTGGTACCGTTTAGGGCCATTTCGTAGTTATGGATAGAGCGTATTTTGTGCGTCAGTACTTTTTTAAAGTCCGGATAGATTTGGTTATAAGTGGATAAGGGCATTAGTTGGAACAGATTCTTGCCCAGCAACTGGTCTTCCTTCAAGAACCAGAGATTGATGTTGTAAACTGCAATATCCACACAAATACCGTCTTTGTCCAGAAGAATCATGGTGTCGGACGTCAGCTTCAACAGTCTCTCAGCGTTTTCAGCTTGTTTCAAAATGTTTTTCATTCTTACAGTATTAGTTTCATGCCCTTCTGGCCTTCTCCCATGCGCCGCTTGCATTGCCTGTGCGCTTGTGCAGGTAGTTGAATCCTCGTATGACGTTGACGTTCATGAAGAGGAAATAGTAGGGGATGAAAAGTATCTTGTTTTTTATATGCTTCATTGAAAGGTAGTACCCCCAACTTCCCATGAGGTAGAAAAGAGCTTGTAACAGCCAGATGATGGCATACAGTAATGGCGTGCTTGTCGTAAAGATGAGAATTGTGTTGAGGGGAAGCAATAGGAACAATAGGATAGGAGTGAGCGACCAGCGCAGCACCCGGTGGGAAATATATTGGAAACAGAATGTGCCGTAACGGAATGGGTTGAGCAGCGGACGCAGCCGCCAGATGGACTGCAAGCCCCCGGCAGCGATGCGCACCTTGCGCTTTTCTTCCTCGCGCATGTCTGCCGAGCCGCTTTCTACGGCATAGGCATTGGCACAATAGGCAATGGTGTGTCCCTGCATGACGATGCGCAGGGAGAGTATGAAGTCGTCGAGCAGCGTATCTGTCTGCATTTCCTCGAACAGCTCGCGGCGCACGGCAAACAGTTCACCCGCTGCGCCTACTGCCGAATAGAGGCGTGCGTCGAGCGCTTTGAGGGTGGATTCGTATTTCCAGTATAGCCCTTCTCCCCCCGAGGCAGCATTGTCCTTGCTTTGCACGGCGATACGTTTTTCGCCTGCCACGCATCCCACTTTAGGGTCGGTGAAGGCGTGCACTATCTCCCGCAGGGCTTCGCGGTTGAGGTGAGTATTGGCATCGGTGAACACGACAAGGGGCGTTTCTACGAAATGTATACCGCGGTTCAGGGCGGCTGTCTTGCCTTGGCGTTGGGGTTGGTGGAGGACGATGGCTTGCGGCCAGTGGGAGAGGCGTTCGTTGGTATGGTCGTTGCTGCCGTCGGTCACCCAGAGGATGCGTAGCTTGTCGGCGGGATAATCCAGCTCCAGGCAGTTGTGCATTTTTTCATCCACTACATCTTCTTCGTTGTAGGCGGCGATAAATAGCGTCAATGGGGGTAAAGCATCGTCGGCAGGCATCGGACGGGGCGCAGGCTTACGGAAACATTCTTTTATCTTGACCAGGATATATAATAGTATACCATATCCTATATAAGTATAGAACACTATGAATAAACTTATCCAGAAGAGTACTTCAAGGGCTTTCATGTATCCGCTCGTTTGCTTTCTTTTTTGATAAAAAGAAATGTGATTGCCAAAAGTATGGATAATCTTTTACCGATGCAAGAAAAAGAAAAGAAAAATAAAATGTTTGTTTCTCAAGGTGTTCCGATGTTATAAGGAAGTGGGCTTCCTATAGAGGTGAGCTTGAATAACCTTGTGAGTGATAGGCGATTAAAGGCTTTCAATCATCATTCTCCATAGGAAAGGGATGGGCAGGTAGGCAGGGCGTTACTCAAAACGCTTCTGTCATATTGAAGTAAAACAACATCTGGTTGTTTACCGTGTTTTTGCCTAAATCCAGGCGGACGTTCATGCGTGGCTGTACCTCAATGCGTAGACCTACACCATAGTTGGGCAGTACACCCTCTATCTTGCCGGGAGTGGGGCCCATGAAGCCGCAGCCGGTCCAGGCTACAAAACCTATGTGGTTGAGCATCCGCTTCACCCAAGTGCTGCGGTCGGTATTGAGCATCTGTCTGTACTCTGCCATGACCACATGCGAGGACTTGTCGCGATATTGCCCCATGTAGTAGCCGCGCAGGTCGAAAGGCGTTCCGGTGAGGGCATATTGCGTCAGAGGGACGTCACCGAACACGTTCTTGGTCTGTGCCGTCCACGCGAGCACCCTGCGCTTGCCCAGTGACTTGTATTGGCGGTAGTCTATCTCTAGGCGGTAGAAGGTCTGGTCGCTGCCGATGAACTTGGCGTACATCATGCCGCGGAAATCCAGATACATACCACGGTAGGCGTTGGCAGGGACGTCACGGCTGTCGTATGTCAGCAGGAAACCGAGGCCGGAGTTGAAGTTGTTATAGCCATTAGCCGTACCGCCTGCCTCTTTGTACGAGGGTTCGTCCACCAAGAACTTGCCGGGCTCCGTCAAGTGGTCGTAATTGATGTCGATTTGAGGTCCGGCAAAGATATTGCTGTTGCCCAGTCGGAAAAGGAACCAGGGGTTGATTTGCACGCCGCTGTACCGGTATTTGCTGGTACTGTCGCTTCGTACATAATCTTTATTGGTATTATAGCCGATGCCGTAAAAGTTTTCTTCCGTATTTTTATAGCTGAACTTTCCGAAGATACGGAAACGGTCGCCCTTAAAGAAGAGTTGCGGTTTGGAGAAGAGATTGATGCCACCGTTGAACATGAAGGCGATGGCCATGGGCACTACGGAGCGCAGCTGCGTGGTGTCGCTGGGGTTCATACGGAAGGTCATTAGGGCGCTTCCTCCCAGCACGGCACCGAAGTCGGGGGTGTAGCTGGGTCCGCCCAGAATATTGTAATGCAGATTCCGACGCGCTACCTTTTGCTTGCGTAGTTCTTTTTTGGTCAGTGCAGGAACGCTGTCGTTTGTGGCGGCCGCAGTCTGTTCCTGGGCATAAAAGGTGGTGGCGAACAGCACCAGTGCGATAATGCTTAGTATATATCTTTTCATGTCGTACGAAATGTGGGTGCAAAGGAAACTATTTTATCCCGAATAGTTTTCACTGTAATAGATAATAAATCTAAAGATGTCACTAAAATTATCAAAAAAGACATTACTTTTGTCTGCTTCACGAAGCAAGACATCAATAACTAAAAACACATAATCTGAATGAAGAAACGATTTTTATCTGTAATTGTTCTGAGTGCCGCACTGTTCTCTGTGCAGGCACAAGAGGGAAAAGGGGGTATCAGCCCCGAAATGCTTGGACAAATCAAGCAAAGTTATCAAGGCACGGCTGCCGACAAGGCGCTCCGCAATGCCATAGGCAATAATGACATCCGTAAACTGGCACTCAACCAGGAGAATATGCAGGGCATGGATACCCACTTCTCCATCAAGGTAGAATCCAAAGGCATCACCGACCAGAAGTCGTCTGGCCGCTGCTGGCTGTTTACGGGGCTGAATGTGATGCGTGCCAAAGCGATCGCCAAGCATAACCTCGGTTCTTTCGAATTTTCGCAAACTTATCCTTTCTTCTTCGACCAACTGGAGAAAGCCAACCTCTTTCTACAAGGTATTATCGATACCAGCAGTAAGCCGATGGATGATAAAATGGTGGAATGGCTCTTCCGCAATCCTTTGAGTGACGGTGGAACATTTACCGGTGTAGCCGATATTGT